>OLPW01000935.1_pt1 | contig 32879 bp, 29 predicted proteins | sample 1672161 | NCBI WGS metagenome assembly OLPW01 (sample SAMEA3136654, study PRJEB25190) | human gut metagenome
TTCATCAGTACTTCTAATTATTTTAATCTTATCATTTTGAATTTCAATTTTAACTTTTATTTTATCTTCATAAAAAGTTAATATTTGATTATTCAATATACCATTTATTTTTTTTTCAAAACTATTTTCTTTATTATTTAGTTTTGTTTTAAGTCTAATTTTTGACATAACATCTTCCTCTTTACGCAAGTAATTATAACATAATATATATCTTTTTAAAAGAAAAAATGTGAATTATTCACATTTTGTTAACATCATTAAAATAATTTATCATAATCACTAACGCTAGTTGTAATTTTAGAAGCCATAATACATATGATTAATATTACAATACTAATACATATTAAATGATAATATATTTTTTCATCACTATTTTTAAAGTCAATTAATTCATTCATACCAAAAATAAAGATAATAAATGAATAGAAAATTCCAACCAATAAAATAAACATAGCTAAAACTGCAGAAAAGTTCATTATAATTGGATATATTATCAATCCTGATATAGTAAGTGGTATTAAAGATAAAGCTTTTAAACCTAACACCTGTTGAAATTTAACGTCTTTTTTCATAATCATAGATACAATATAATATATTCCTGCTACAGCAGCTATAGCAACTACTACATAAAAATAGTTTTTAGCTACTAAATCAAAAAACTTTAGATTTTTTAAGGCATCAAAATTCCATTCTGTTTTCTCAGAAAAAGTTGAATAATCATACGAAGTAGTTCTAACTGTTTTAATTATCGTTTGAATTAAATTTAAAACCATAATCACTAAAGATATTACAGCTGTTGCAATAATAGAATGTTTAATTTCAAAGTTTTTAATTTTATCATGAATAGTTTGCATTGGTTTTATTAATATTCCAATAAATGCTGAAAATAAACTAACACGTTCATTACTTACTGAATTAACATTACTATTTTGTACACTACTTGATTCATTTAATTCTACATTAGTTTGTAAATTATTCATATTACTTGTCATATTATTTAAATTTTGACTCACACTACTATTTTCCATTACTGTATTATTTAAATCATTAACTTCGTTATTAATCATTTCTGGTGAGTTAATTTGATTAGATTGACTAATTTCTACATTTTGATTTGTATTTACTTGATTATTATTTATAAAATCAATTGTTTCAATTTCATTTTCACTTAAATCATTTCCACATTTCACACAAAACTTTGAACCATCTATATTTTCAAAGCCACATTTTTTACATAACATACTAACACTCCTATCTATTTTAATCTTATCAAAAAAAAGTTCATATATAAAGAACTTTTTTATCACTATACATTAATTTACATTATTAAAATTGAATTTTTTCTTCAATATAATCTTTTACTTCATCAAGAGATAATGTTATTTGTTCCATTGTATCACGATTTCTAATCGTAACTGTATTGTTGTTTAAGGTTTCATCATCTACCGTTAATACAAATGGTGTTCCCATAATATCTTGACGACGATAACGTTTTCCAATATTTCCAGATTCATCATAATTTACCATAAAATTCTTACTTAATTGTTTATATATTTCCATTGCTTTTTCTTGATGATATTTTTTAATAAGTGGTAAAACGGCTAACTTATATGGTGCAATAGCAGGATGAAATTTCATTATCTCACGTGTTGTTTTATCTTCTAATTCTTCTTCATGATAAGCATCACACAATATTGCGAGTGTCAATCTATCTGCTCCACAAGAAGATTCAATAACATATGGAATGTATTTTTCATTTGTTTCAGGATCTAAATATTCCATACTTTTTCCCGAAAATTCTTGATGTCTTTTTAAATCATAATCAGTCCTATTATGATTACCATAAATTTCTCCCCATCCCATTGGGAATAAATATTCAACATCACAAGCTTCCTTTGCATAATGGGCTAATTTTTCATGATCTTTAAAACGTAATTTTTGATCATTAAGTCCCAAATCAACAAAGAAATCATGAGCAAATTTTTTATAATAATTATAATAATCACTATCAGTTCCTTCTTTACAAAAGAATTGATGTTCCATTTGTTCAAATTCAATTGTTCTAAAAGTAAAATTACCAGGTGTTATTTCATTTCTAAAAGCTTTTCCTATTTGACCAATTCCAAAAGGAATCTTAGGACGCATAGTTCTATATACATTTAAAAAGTTTACAAACTCCCCTTGAGCCGTTTCAGGTCTTAAATAAATTTTACTTAAACTATCTTTTGTAACACCACGATTAGTTTCAAACATTAAATTAAACTGTCTAATATCTGTGTAATTACTTTTTCCACATTTTGGACAAGGTATTTTCTTTTCTTTAATAAAATTAACCATTTCTTCTTCACTCATAGCATCAGCATTAATATCAGGATAATTATCCTCTATTAACTTATCTGCTCTATGTCTTGCCTTACATTCTTTACAGTCAAGTAATGGATCAGTAAATGAACCAACATGTCCACTAGCTTCCCAAACACGTGGATTCATCAAAATAGCAGCATCTACACCATAACTATAAGGACTTTCTTGAACAAATCTTTTCCACCACATTTTTTTTATATTATTTTTAAGTTCAACTCCAAGTGGACCATAATCCCATGTATTAGCAAGTCCATCATATATTTCACTTCCTTGAAATATAAATCCATATTTCTTACATAAATTTACTAAATCTTGCATTGTTAATTCTTTCATAATTTATCCCTCTTTCTAATAAAAAAATCTCCTAGATTGTAAGGACGAGTATTCCCGCGGTTCCACCTTACTTATTCTAGAAGAATCAGCTCTTTTCATATTGCTCGTGGTTTTCCACACCAGTCATCACATCTATATTTATATAATATTACATTATTTATAAAGTGTCAATATTAAAGATTTACATTGTGGTAAATATGATTAGCATCATCTACATCATCTAACATTGTAATTAAACGATTAAACAATTCTAAATCTTCTCCACTTAAATCAATTTTATCTTTTGGTAGCATTGCTATCTCATCTATTTCAAACTCAATATTTGGTTTTATTTTTTCAATTGCTTCTTTTAAAGCATGAGAATCTTTTGGACTTCCATAAATAACTACCATATCGTCTTCTGTTTCTATATCTTCGATATCTAAACCAGCTTCAATTATAGCATCCATAACTTCTTCTTCATTTACTCCTTTAACACCAATAATACATAAATGATCATAGTTAAAAGATACTGAACCTTGAACACCTATTTTACATTTACATTTATTTAAAACAGCCTTTACATCACTAATAGAACGATTAACATTATCAGTTAAACATTCAACGATAACAGTTGATCCAGCAGGTCCAAAAACTTCATAACTGACACGATCATAGTTTTCATCTACTCCACTATTAACCTTATCAATAGCACGATTGATGATATCAGCTGGTACTTGTTCTTTTTTAGCTCGATCAATCAATCTTTTTAATGTTGCATTTGAATTAGGGTCTGCTCCACCTTTTTTAGCAACATCATAAATTTCTCTTGCATACATAGAATATAACTTAGCTTTTGCTGCTCCTGTTTTTTGAATATCTTTTTTTCTTACTTCATAAGCTCTTCCCACGATAACACTTCCTTTAAACTAATAATAGTTTACATTATATACATACTTTTTTCAAGGTTAATTTATACATATCTACTAAAAATTAATTTCCCACTCATTTTCATCAATATATATTTCTAGTGTAAGATTTAGCTTTATTGAAAAGGCATTAATAGCTTTAAATATTTTTTTAGTAAAATAATATTCATTTAATTCCTTTATATCAATTTCTCCATCTGTTATAAATTTAATAATCATATTATTATTTTCAATATTTATTTTAATATCCAACACATGATAAAATTGTCTATTTCCAATTACCTTTTGCCCCTCTTTAGATATTCTATTTTTCTTAACATCCAACTTATCACCTAGAATGATTGCTAAAGCAATAATGTTATCGGTATCAAAACCATCACTATGTATTTTTATAGCTTCTAATACTTTATCTATATCTATAAATTTTATATTATTTTTATCAAAATATTTTTTAACAAATTCATAACTTCTGATAGCATGATTTTCTTTTCCTTCTTTTGATCCTACATCATGAAGAATAGCTGCAATTTTAGCTTTTAAAATAAAATTATTATCATAATTTAATTTTTGGAGAACTTGTTCAACAATATCAGTAACATTTTTAACATGTTCATAATTATGATAAGCCCATCCACCTTCATTATCTTCTACTTCTTCAATTTCTTTATACATATCAATAATTAATGAATCAGTTTTAATTTTATTATATATTTTTTCTAAATCGATTAGTTTTATTTCAATTCCAACTACTCCATATTTTGCTTGTTCTTCCTTTGAATAGTACTTGTCCATATCTTCAGGATTAGCTATTTCATCAGCTTTATATCCAATAGATATTTTATCAAAACGTTTATATAATTCAGAAAAACTATCAAAATGGTGTAGTTTAATAACTTCTACTTCTATTTTTTCTAACGTAATTCGATTTTCAAATTCTATGATATCATGTTCTTTTATAAGTTTTCTTTTTTCATCATTTAATCTTAGTTCAACTTTCTTTGTGCCACTTTTAATCGCTTTAAATGGGCCATTTTTTAAACGCATTTTGTATATCATTATTTTACCTCATAATTCCATAAACCAAGTTTACCTTTTACCGAAATTGGTTCATCATATTTTTCTATATTTTCAAGTTTCCAAGCATATTTCATAACATGATTAGCCTTTCCATAAACAATAGGATCAATTTTTAATAATTCTTGATTAAATTTTTCATCTACTAAAATACAATCTATAAGAGTTGCTTCTCCTATTATTTGACCCTTGCTACACTCTAAATTGTAGTTCTCAAATTTTTTTAACATATCTTTTTCTAAAGACATTCCTGCATGTATTAAAATTTTACCTCTATATTTAGTTTTCCAACTTCTAAACTCATATTTTTTATAACCATCAATTATAAGTGTTGCCCAAGGTTCTTTTATAGTTAATGCTTTCATACTAAGATCACTCCTAGTCTTAGTTTATATATTGTATTTAGTTTTGTCAACATCAAAAAAAGCAAGAAACTTGCTTTTTATTGTACAAATCCAGAACATTTACCACAATCTAAATTACATACTTGTTCTTCTTCTGAGCAAGTATATTGTGGTGTATAAGTATGTTTATAAATATGTTTGTTTATAGTATGTGTATGAATAGGACATACGTGTGGAACTTCATGATAGAATTCTTGTTCTACACATTTAGTTATAGTTGGTTCAACAACTGGTTGTTCTGAGCAACAACTATTTTGATTCATTCCAAATCCCATTCCAAATTGTCTGTTAGAGCAACATCTATTTGAAAACATTTTTATTCCCCCTTACCTAATTTATCATATGTAAGTTTATATTATTTGAATATGTAATTTGTCTACTTAAAAACAAATTAATTTATAACAAAAAAAGAAAGAAATTTATCTTTCTATATTATTTTCGTTTAACAAAACTTTAATACCTGATTCACAATGTTTAAAAAAAGTTAAACTATCTATATTATAATCAGGTTTCTTATATTCATATATAATAGTTTTATTATTATTAATACCATAATTATTTTTAAGCATATTTTCAAATTGTTTTTTAATATGTTTTAATGCTTCAGTCAAAGTTTCAAATTTATGTATCCCTCGATGTGGTTCCCACGAATGTTCTAACCAGTAATATTTATTTTCATCATTAATTATAATGAATGTATGTGTAGGAAAAATTTTTCCATCATAATTTACTATAAAATAAGATTTAAAATTTAATTTTTTACTTTTTAAATAATATCTTTCTAATTCAACTTGATCCCAACAAACTCCATATTTAGTATTTATTAATGTTTTTGGATCCTGCAAATGATACTTTATTCCAAAATTATTATCCCAGTCATCTTTATCCTCAGGATATATATTTTTATTGTTATCAACAAATCCATATTTAATATCATTCATTTTATCTAAAACTAATTTTAATTGTTCTTCTACATTTTTCATAAACTTCAAATTCTAAAATGGCATTTTCATCTTACCATTTTGCATCATTTTCATCATTTTTTTCATTTCTTCAAACTGTTTTAACAAACGATTAACTTCTTCAACACTTCGTCCACTACCTTTAGCTATACGTTGTTTACGACTAGCCTTTAAAATAGCCGGATTTCGTCTTTCTTCTTTAGTCATAGATAAAATAATAGCTTCAATATGAGCCATATCTTTAGGATCAACTTTGACATTATTAAGACCCATTTTTTTAGCACCAGGTAACATTTTTAAAATATTTTCAAGCGGTCCTAATTTCTTTATTTGATTTAAAGTTGATAAAAAATCTTCCAAATCAAATTTTCCTTTTTGCATTTTTTTAGCCGTTTTCATAGCTTCTTCTTCATCAATAACTGATTCAGCTTTTTCAACGATGGACATTATATCTCCCATACCTAGAATTCTAGTAGCCATTCTATCTGGATAAAATTCTTCTAGTCCATCTAATTTTTCACTAACACCAATAAATTTAATTGGAACATTAGTTAAATGTCTAATAGATAGTGCAGCTCCACCTCTTGTATCTCCATCTAATTTTGTTAGTATTGCCCCTGTCAAAGACAGTCTACTGTTAAATCCTTCAATAACATTAATTGCATCTTGACCGGTCATACTGTCTATAACAAGTAATACTTCATCCGGGTTAACTTTTTCATTAATGTTATTTAGTTCATCCATTAATTCTTCATCAATATGAAGTCGACCTGCTGTATCAATTAAAACATAATCATAATTACTTTTTTTGGCATAAGAAATGGCATTACTAGAAATTTCAACAGGATTGCCTTTTCCTTCATCATATACTTCAATATTAAGTTCACGTCCTAATTGTTTTAATTGTTCAATTGCTGCAGGACGATAGACATCACATGCAACTAAAAGTGGTTTCTTTTTATGTTTTTTTCTTAATAAATTGGCAATTTTAGCAATAGTTGTTGTTTTACCACTACCCTGAAGACCAACTAACATTAAGACAGCTGGATTTCCCTTTAAATTTAAATCTTCTTTTTCTCCACCTAATAATTCTACTAATTCGTCTTTTACAATTTTAACAAACATTTCTCCCGGCTTTAGTGATTTTGCTACTTCTTCACCTAAAGCTTTTTCTTTTACATTTGCAATAAATTCTTTTACTACTTTATAATTGACATCTGCTTCTAATAAAGCAAGTCTAATCTCTCTTGTCATTTCACTAATATTTTCTTCAGTTATTTTACCATAACCTTTAATTTTATTCATGACATTTTGTAATCTATCACCTAAGTTTTCAAACATTTTATCACCTTTCTACATTATATAATAATTTGCTTTAAAAAGCTATAAAAAAGAATAGATTTAATTATCTATTCCATATTTTTCAATGTAATCCTCATATGATATTTGCTTATCGCGATAAGTTCCATCCTGTTTAATTTCAATTAATCGATTACATACACTTTCTATTATTTCTTGGTCATAAGTTGCTATCACAACTACACCATTAAATTTTTCTAATCCTAAGTTAAGTGAATTTATTGATTCAATATCTAAATGATTAGTAGGTTCATCTAAAATCAAAACATTTCCTTTTTCAAGCATTATTTTAGACATCATAACACGAACCTTTTCACCACCTGATAAAACATTAACTTTCTTTAAAGATTCTTCTCCCGAAAATAACATTCTACCTAAAAAACCACGAATAAAACTCTCATCTTTATTTTCAGAATAATTACGAAGCCAATTTACTAAATCAATTTCTTCTTTAAAATAGTCATCATGGTTTTTAGCAAAATAACTCATGTTAACAGTCGATCCTATTTTTATCTCACCACTATCTGGTTTTATCTGTCCAGCAATAATTTTAAGTAGTGCTGTTTTAGCTATTTCATTACCACCTATTAAGGCTATTTTATCATCTGGTCGAATAGTTAAATTTAAGTTTTTAATTATAACTTCTCCATCTAGGCTATAATTTATTTTTTCTAAACTTATTACTTCTTTTCCTAAATATTTTTCAGGTTCAAAACTGATATATGGATATTTTCTAGTTGATGGTTTTATTTCATCCAAAACGATTTTATCTAATGCTTTTTTTCTTGAAGTTGCCTGTTTTGATTTAGAAGCATTCGCACTAAATCTAGCAATAAAATCTTGTAATTCTTTGATTTTCTCTTCTTTTCTTTTATTAGAATCACGCATTTGTTTTTGAATAAGTTCACTAGATTTAAACCAGAAATCATAATTTCCAACAAAAAGAGTTATTTTTTCATAATCAATATCTACCATATGTGTACAAACTTTGTTTAAAAAATGACGATCATGAGATACAACTAAAACCGTATTTTTAAAATTGATTAAAAATTCTTCTAACCACATTTTACTTTTAGTATCAAGTCCATTAGTAGGTTCATCTAAAAGTAAAATATCAGGTTCTCCAAATAATGCACGTGCTAATAAAACCTTAACTTTTTCCTTATCTTCTAACTCAGACATAAATTTATCATTACATGAATTATCTAAACCAAGTCCAGCAAGTAAAATGGCAGCGTCACTTTCTGCTTGCCATCCATTTTTTTCTTCAAATTTAGCTTCTAATTCACCAGCTCTAATTCCATCTTCCATACTAAAATCTGGTTTCATATAAATTGCTTCTTTTTCTTTCATAATATCATAAAGTTCCGTATCTCCAGAAATAACAGTATCAATTACTTTATATTCATCAAATTCATTATGATTTTGACGCAAAACAGAAATTCTTTCATTTTTTCCAATAATGACTTCACCTTTTGTTGATTCTACTTCTCCACTAATAATTTTTAAAAAAGTAGATTTACCAGCTCCATTAGCACCAATTATTCCATAACAATTATCATCTTTAAATTCTAGGTTTACATTTTCAAAAAGTGTACGTGTTCCAAAACGTAAACTAACATTATTTATCTTTAACATAGAAACCTCCTTATTTTTAAGTTATATAGCCACTTTTTTAATTATATCAAAAAAATAGGATTTTTCCTACTTTTTTACATTAACTTTACCTTTTCTAGACTCTAATTCATCTTTCAAAATTTTTAATAATTTGATTCTATTGATATCAGTTTGTGCTCTTTCATTTGGATTATTACCTTGAAGATTTTTTAAAAAGTCTATATCTACAAAACAACTATCTACTTCATTAAAAATAACTTCCAAAAGTTTTTCTTCCTGAGATTTTGGAAAATTATCATTAATCATATTTTTAAACAACTCAACATCTAACTTATATTCATTTGGATCCATTAAGTATTCAATTCTTTTAACCTTATATAAAGCTTCTGTCATAGTATTCTTTTTTATTCTTTTTACTGTCAATTTTTTATATTCTTCATACAATTTTTTAATTAATTCTAAATCAAAAGGATTATTTTTTAATTCTTCTTTTGTTTTTTCATATGAAAGTTTTAAATCTTTGTTATCTATTTTTTCTACAATTTTCAAAATACTTTTCAAAAATAGTCTAATACAATTTTCTTTTAACAACTCTGGCGCATCTAATTTAATAAACTTTTCCATTCGTTCATATCTTTCATCTACTACTTTAACATCTAAATGATCTTTAAATAACAAACCATATAATTTTTTCTTAAATCTAACTGCTATTTCTAATGGTACTAAAAAGTATTTATAATCATTTATATACTCATGATCATTTTGATCAAGTTTACTGCACATTGTGGCATCAATTTCAAAAAACTGATGAACATCATAATAAGGATCATTTATATATACTAAATTAGTTGCATGACCTGTTTCACCTTTAGAAGGATACCAAATCATTTTATCACAATCAATATTTAAAGCATTACAAACGGCAGAAATAATATTAGCGTATCCTTCACATACAACATAATCGTTATTTAAAATTTGCGCAATATCTCTTGATACACTATAGTCGTCACTATCATAATCTTTATACGATTTTTTTCTTACCATATCATATAAAAGAATTACTTTTTCTAATGGCGTTAAATCATAATTTTGAATTTCTTCTTTAATTTTATTTATTAAATCATATGAGGTCAACACTTCATCACAAGTTAATAATGAATACCCGTTGTATTTATCCTTAAATTTAATTTTATTATTAAATTGATTGTCATTTAGCAAGGTTTTAATTTTTTTATCTTCAACATTATTAATATCAATTATACATCCATTATAAAAAACTTCATTTATCATTTTTAAGCAATTAGAATTAGAAGAATTTATAATAACATTACAATCTCCATCCTTAATTTTTTGTTCTAAAAGTTTTATTACTTCTTTATATAACTGAAAATTATCAATATGACAAGTATCGTTATTATATTGATTTTGAGGTATTTTAAGTAATTTTTCATATTTTTTAGACATCTTAGGATAAATATCAGAAATGCCATTTACTAAAACATTAATATTATCTTCACCAAGATATATCCCTAAATCTTGTTTATCATCTTTAATAATTATACTTAAATTCATAATACCACCCCATAAATATAGAAATTATAATACAATTAAAAGACTATAATGTCAACAAAAAAATAAGCTTTAAGTGCTTATTTTTTACTGAATCCATTTTTCTCTAAGAATTTTGCATAATCATCATATTCTGAATATCCTACATGGCTATCAACAATTTTATTATCTTTAACTAATAATACAGTTGGTGTAGCACCATAGTTTTCTTCAAAGAAATCTTTATCTAAATCTACAATCTTAGATTGTCCATCAGAATCTACTGTTGAAATATCTAAATATAATGTTTCATATCCATATTCTTCTTGGGCTTTTTGTAAGTTTGGTAAGAATTGTACACAATATCCACAAGTTGAACGTCCCATATAAATAACTTTCATTTCACTAGATTTAAATGCATCAACAACACCATCTGCATCAATACTAGTAAACATACTTACATCATATTCAGTATTTTCTTTTGTATCATCTGTTTTTGTTTCTTCCTTCTTAACACTACCATTTGTTGTAATAACAACAAGTGTATTAATTAAAAGAAGAGCAATTATGACATATAAACATTTTAAAATTTTATTCATTATTTCTTTACTTTCCATCTTTATTCCTCCTACTAATAAACATATCAAATTTTCAAATTTTTTTCAATCTTTTTCTTCTAATTTTCACAATTACATTTTAATTTCTTCTAGTTTAACACTAACTAATTTACTTACACCAGATTCTTGCATCGTAATTCCATATAAAACATCAGCATATTCCATCGTTTTCTTTTTATGGGTAATTAAAATAAATTGTGTTTTTTCTTTTAAATTTGTCAAATAGCTACCAAAAGCATCTACATTAACTTCATCTAAAGCAGCTTCTACTTCATCTAAAATACAAAATGGAACTGGTCTTGATTTTAGAATAGCAAATAATAAACTTATAGCTGTAAATGTTTTTTCACCACCCGATAATAATGAGATACTAGTTAATTTTTTACCTGGAGGTGATGCAACAATTTCAATTCCTGTTTCTAACATATTTTCAGGTTCTGTAAGTTTCAATACAGCATTACCACCTTTAAATAATTCCTTAAATGTTTGAGTGAAATTTGCTTGAATTGTTTTAAATGTAGTTTCAAATTCATTTTTCATCACATTATCCATCTCATCAATAATTTCAAGTAAGGTGTTCTCAGCTTTAACTAAATCTTCTTTTTGATTATTTAAAAATTCATAACGCTCACTTACTTCTTCATATTCTTCAATGGCATTTATATTTACAGGACCTAAATTATTTATTTCTTTTTTAAGTGTACTTACCAAATTTCTTGCTTGTTCTTCTTCCATATTAAGTTCATATAGTTGAAAAGCTTTTTCATAAGTTAAACTATAAGTTTCATTTAATTTATTTAATAAATTATCTAGTTTAACATCCATTCTAGTTACTTCTATTTCTAATTCTTTTAATTCTTTATTTTTTGAATTAAATAAACTATTTTCTCTTTTTAATGAAAATTCAAATTCCTCTAATTTAGTATTTAAATCATCACGTTTTTTCACAACATTTTCTAAATCGGTTTCTAATTTTGTTTTCAATTCTAATTCCTCATAGTATTTTTTCAAAAGTTTCTGTTCTTCATTATCTAAATTATTATTTAGCATTCCTTCTGTTCCACTTATTTCTTTTTGAATGGAATTATATTTTTCTTGATTTTCCTTTAAATTATTTATTTTATTCAATCTACTTTGTTCTGTTGCAATATAATTTCTATGTTTTGTATATATTTTATCTTCAATATTTTTTAATTCATCGTCATTTTCATTAATATGATTTTCTAAATCTTTTATATTATTAATAATATTATCTAACAATTTTAAATTATTTTCTAATTCGTATTTTTCTGTAATTATATTTTTAGATTTTATTTGACTACCACCCGTTAGTGATCCACCAACGTGAAGTAAATTTCCATCTAAAGTAACCACCCTATAACGATAATTTATACTTCTACTAATAGTGTTAGCGCTATCAATATCTTTTGCAACAATAACATTTCCTAGTTGATTTTCAATTATATTTTTATATTTTAAATCATACTTAACTAAATTTGAAGCAACATCAACAAAACCATCAACTGTTCTAATTTTTTGAATACTATCTGAATCTATATATTTAGGTTTTATGATATTAAGTGGGAAAAATGTTACTCTACCTAAATTATTGCTTTTTAAATAATTAATTGCTTCTTTAGCGCATATTTCATCATCAACTACAATATTAGTTGATGCATACCCTAAAACCGTACTTATTGCAAGCATATATGACTCATCAAATTCAATTAAAGAACCAATAACGTTATGTATACCTCTTAACTTTGGATTATCTAAAACTGTTTTTACAGCATGCGGCAATGAACTATTATTATCAATTGATTCTCTAAGATATGTTATTTTGTTTTCAATTATATTTTTTTCTCTTATTTTTTTAGTTAATTCTTGTTCATAAGTATTTTTACGAGTTGTAATACGATTTTTTTCATTTTCTAATTTTTCTAGTTCTACTTTTATATCATTAACAGCAGTTTCAATACTTTCTATTTCATATTTAAAAATATTAATGTCTTTACTAAGTTTTAATTCCTGTTCTCTTAATTCAATTAAGTTATTATGAAGCTTGGTATCAGCAACAGCGTATTTTTGTCTTTCAATTAAAATATTCTTTTCACTATTTATTTTTTCAACTTCTTCTGTTTTTTTAAGCAAATCTTGTTGTAATTTATTTAATTTTAAATTCAACTTATTAAGTTCTACTTTATATTCTTCTATTTCTACTTCACTATTATTATTAGTTGTTGAAATTGACATTATTTCTTTATTTAATTCTTCTATTTTTTGTTTATTCATTTGATATTTAAAATTCAAATTAGTAATATCATTTGTAATAACAGCTACTTCTATTTTTTCAAGTTTTTCCTTTTTTTCTTTATAAATAATAGCTTTTTCTTTTTGTTCTCTTAGAGGACTAACACGATTATCAAGTTCAGAAATAATATCATTAACACGATTCATATTATCATGAGTTCTTTCTAGTTTTCTTAGAGCTTCTTTTTTTCTTGTTTTATACTTTAAAACACCAGCTGCTTCCTCAAAAATAACTCTTCTTTCACTTGGTTTACTACTAATTATTTCTTCTATTTTTCCTTGAGAAATTATATTAAAGCTTTCCTTAGCAATACCACTATCCATAAGTAGATCTGTTACATCTTTTAATCTACATTTTTCATTATTAATCAAATATTCGTTTGTTCCGTCTTTATATACACGTCTTTTAATTGACACTTCCTCATAGGGACTATTTAAATATTTATCTGAATTATCAAAAATTAAATTAACGGTCGCAACATTCATCGGACGTCTGGATTTACTTCCGGAGAAAATAACATCTGTCATATTCCCATCACCACGAAGTGATTTTACAGATTGTTCTCCTAAAACCCATCTAACAGCATCTACAACGTTACTTTTACCACTTCCATTTGGTCCAACTATTCCCGTTATTGTATTTGGAAGTTCAATTGAAATTTTATCAGCAAATGACTTAAATCCACTTGCTTCAATTTTCTTTAAATACATATTACCACTCTTTCATAAAAACATTATTATTATACTATAAACTAAAGAAAAAAAGCAAACTTTTGCTTTTTCTAAATTTCATTTTCCATTTAATCTAATCTTTTTATTTTTTTAATATTATATTTAATTTTACTTGCATGTATATCCTTGCTCTTCAAATTGCTTTTTTATAGTATCATAATCATAATTTTCAGATTCCAATAATACACTTGCACTTTTTTTATCTGCGGATATGGAAATGGTTGTAGAATTATCATTTGTTGAAATTTCTGCCTTTCCACCCAATTCTCTAATAGTTTTAAATGTTTCTTCATACTGTTGTTTAAAGTCTTCTTCATAAGAATTTTTATATACGATTCCATCATCATTATAATTTACTGTCATTAACATACTTATATTTTTAACATCATCCCCAGAATAATCTATTTTAAAATCATTATTTAACGTAAAATATTCTTTATCAGTCGTATAATTACATTCCAAACTATTATTTACGTTATAACTACCAGTTACAAAATAAATAATCATATATAATGCTAAAGTAACTAATACTGCTCCACTACTTGTTCCACCTTTTTTACGACATTTAGTTCTAATTTCCTCTAATGTTTTACTTTCTGACTTAATCTTATTTATTTTTCTATCTACAAAATTTAAATATATTTTATAAAATAAAAAACAGAAAATTAAATTTAATATAAAAGAAATCATCGGATTAAATAACAATTTTAATATCAACGATGTAATTATATATATTAATGCATATAAATACATTTTTCTATATACTAAATATGACCAACCAAATAAAAACATCCAAATAGATCCACCTTTACCATTTATAATTTTATCAGCATTTTTTCCTATAAATGTTTTTCTTAGCTCTTCATCATTAATTATATTGTTGTTTTGACTACTATTTATTGATTGATTGGAAAAACTATTTTGATTATTATTTATTGATTGATTAGAAAAATCATTTTGACTACTATTTTCTGCATTACCAGAAATATTATTTAAATTATTACCACAATTTACACAAAATCCCATTGTGCCATCATTTTTAGCACCACATTTATTACAAAACATAATAAAATCCTCCTTCTTAATTCTTTAATAATTTTTTATATTTTTTTAGACTAACCAAAATTGTACCTAAAACGACAACAAAGCCACTTGCTAAGACAATTATGCTATCACTTGTTTTTGGATTTTTTTCTTCAGTTGAATTTCCATTTATATTTTTGTCTTCATTAGAAACAGCCTCTATTTTTTGAGTTTTATATACAAATTGCCTATATAAATACTCACCATTTGCTCCTGTTAATTCAAACGTAATTAAAACTAATTCCCCATTAAAAGGAGTATCAAGAAAAAATTCATTATTTGTCATTATTTTCCATGCGTTATCATCATCTAACAAATTATTTTCACTCTTAATTGTATAAGAACTTTCTCTTTTAGAACTGATTTGCCTAGCTAAATTTGGTAATTCAGTCGTACATTTTGGATTAGATGCTGCCTGTCCCGCTAAATTGTCACATTCTGTTTTTAAACTTTTGTAGCTTTCTTCTAATGTATTTGCTTCTTCAATAAACTTGTACGCCTCATTTAACTTATTCTTTTGTTCTTCAGTTATGATTTTATATTGATACTTAGCAGTATAATTAGAAATATTATTAACGGTTATTTTAGCTATTTCGCCTTTATTAATTGTATCAGGAATTTCTATTTCCGGATTTCCTTCAGCTTTAACGCCTATAATACCTAAACAACTTAAAGCAATTAAAAGCCATACCTTTTTTCCCATATAATGTCCTCCTATTCTACAAATAGGTTAACACATATTTTTTTAGATGTGTGTTTTTTTACATCATAAAATGACATTATTTTACATTTTTTGCCTTATTTTACGAATAAAAAAATTTTTTTTGAAACTTATTTCTGACAATTTTCACAATAATATGTACCTCTTCCACCTATTCTTATCTTAGTTATTTTTTTATTACATTTTGGACATATTTCTTTATTATGAACTAGAAGTTCATTTTGAAATCTACCATGTACCCCTTCACTAGATTCATAGCTTCTTATTGTTGTTCCACCTAATTTTATAGCTTTTTCTAAAACGTTTTTTGTATTATCAATAATTGATTGTAATTCTTTTTCATTTAATTTAAATGCTTGCTTTAAAGGATTAATTCGTCCTAAAAAAAGAATTTCATCAGCATATATATTTCCAATACCAACTATTATTTTTTGATCTAATAAAACCGTTTTTATAGGTAATTTTTTGTTTTTATATTTTTCTTTTAAATATTTTGTATTTAAATTATTATCCCAAGGTTCAAGTCCTAATTCATTTAATGGTTTTTGATTCAAAATATTTTCTTTCTCTATCAGATGCATTCGCCCAAATTTTCGAGTATCACAATATCTTAATTCTGTATTATCATTAAGTAAAAAACTTATATGTTCATGTTTTTCAATTTTAGAACCAATTTTTCTAATATGATATTTACCTTCCATACGTAAATGACTAAGTAAATAATAATGATCTAGTTCAAACATTAACCATTTACCACGTCTTTTTATATCATTTATTTTTTCATTAATAATTTCCTTTTTAAATTCTTCTTGCGTTGGGTATTCAATAATTTTATCATAAATAACATTAACACCTACTATTGTTTTATTTACAAGTATTTTTTTTAAATTATTTTTAACTGTTTCTACTTCAGGTAATTCTGGCATAATATTCACCTCATTTATATTTTAGCACAACAATTAAATTTTTTTATTTTTTTTCTTTGTATTTTTTCTAATAAGTGATATAATCTTTCTATTAATAAAGAAGGTGTAATTATGATTAAATTAAAAGAAAAAGGACAATTAATTGTTTTATCTGGACCAAGTGGTTGTGGTAAAGACACAATTTGTTCAGAAGTTTTAAAGAAAAATAAAAATACTTGGTTATCTATATCTTGTACATCAAGACAACCTCGTGGAAAAGAAGTAAATGGTAAAGATTACTTTTTCCTTACAAACGAAGAATTTGAAGAAAAAATTAAAAATAATGATTTCTTAGAATATGCAAAGTACAACAATTGCTACTACGGAACTCCTAAAAGTAAAATAGATGAATATCTAAATAAAGGAATTGATGTTATTCTTGTAATTGAAGTACAAGGAGCTTTAGAAGTTAAAGAAAAAGTAAAAGATGCTCTATTTATTTTTATAATGCCACCAAGTATGAAAGAATTAAAACGAAGACTTAAATCACGTGGTACAGAAGATGAAGAAAAAATTATGAATCGCTTTAAAATAGCATATAAAGAAATAAACCAAATAACAAAATATAACTATGTTGTTGTAAATGACGAAATAGAAGAGGCTGTAACTAAAGTTAACTCTATTATAATATCTGAAAAATGTAGAGTTGATCGTATTGAAGAAGTATTCTTAAACAATGAAGAAGAATTAATTCATGAAACTCTAATGGAAAAAGAATTTGATAACAGTGTTGATGAAATAGAAAAAAAATGATATTCACATATCATTTTTTATATATCTAAAATTATTTTATATTTTACAGCCCAAATATCAAATTGATATAAATAAGCAAGTAATTCTGGGCCTGTCATTAATTGACCAAACCAAGGAGTTTTAAAACTTTCTCCCCCTGTTTCTATTAAATTCATCAATTTATCGTAATCAAAAATTTTATATAAAACAGATTTCTTATTTTTTAACCTTTTCTTTAACAATTTAATCATAATCTTCGTATACTTAGGATTATGTGTTTTAGGATAAGGATTTTTCTTTCGATCAATTATTTCTTTTGGTAGAATATTTTTAAAAGCATGACGAAGTAAACCTTTTTCTTGATTATTTCTATATTTATATTTCCAAGGTACATTCCATAAATATTCTATTAATTTAGTATCTGCGAAAGGAACTCTTGCCTCAAGAGAAGCACGCATTGTCATACGATCTTTACGATCTAGTAAAGTTGGCATAAACCAAGTCATATTTAAATAAAATAATTTTTTTAAATTTTCATCATCAGAAACATTAATTTCACTTAGTGTAAGTTCACATTTTTCTTTCACAAAGTTTTTCAAATCCAATTTTTGAGCTAAATCCTTTTTTATCAAAGATATTCTCTCATCTAAACTATCAATCCAAGGAAAATTTTCACGTTCTCTAATCTCTTTACGATAAAACCATGGGTATCCACCAAATATTTCATCCGCACATTCACCACTTAAAATAACTTTATGTTCTTTTCTTATTTGTTTACTAAACCAAAACAAAGAAGAATCTATATCAGCCATTCCCGGATAATCTCTTGCAATAACACTCTCTTTTAATGTTTTAGCTAATTTGCGCTGACTAATAACCTCATATGTATGATTAGTTTTAAAAGCATTTTTCATAATATCAATAAATTTTTTATCTTTAGAAACTTGAAATTTGTTAGCCTTAAAATACTTATCATTATCTTCATAATCAATAGAATAAGTATCTAGTACTTGATTTTGTTTTTTTAATTCATTACTAACAACCGCTGTTATAATACTACTATCTAGTCCACCACTTAAAAAAGTTGAAATTCCTACATCTGATACCATTTGTCTTTTAATGGAATCCATAAACATTCTTCTTACTTTAGTAGAACATACTTCAAATGTATCATCAAACTTTTTATCTTTTACATTCCAATATCTTTTTATATCTATAATTCCTGCTTTATAAGTTAAATAATGAGCTGCCCTAAGTTCCTTAATACCTTTAAAAATACCACTACCAGGTATTTTAGATGGCCCAAGTCCTAATAATTCTTGTAAAGATTCTTTATCAATAATAGGTTGTACTAAGTCATTTTTAAGTAAAGCTTTTATTTCTGATGCAAATAAAAAATTGCCATCTATTTGCGTATAAAATAAAGGCTTGACTCCTAAACGGTCACGAGCAAGAAAAAGGTCTTTACCATCGTATATAGCAAAGGCAAATATTCCTTCTAATTTTTCAACTATTTTTTCCTTGTAACACGCATAACCTTTCAATATAACTTCCGTATCTGATGTTGTATTAAAACTATACCCTTTTTTTATCAATTTTTTTCTGATACTATCCGTATTATAAATTTCACCGTTATAAACGATAACATAATTATCGTATTTCATTGGTTGTTTCCCTTTTTCAGGATCAATTATAGCAAGTCTTTTATGACCAAGTAAAACATCATCACTTATAAAATATCCTGTACTATCTGGTCCTCGATATTTTAACGTTTTAGTCATTTTTTTAATAGTTCTTTTTTTGTTTCTTAAATTTTCATTCTTATTCATCCACCCTGTAATTCCACACATTTTATTACCTCCATCAATATAACTTATGCAACAAAATCAATATAGACACAGTAACATTTAAAAATATTTGTTCATATAATAGAAGTATGAGTCTTGGGGGTAATATATGAATACATTAATTCTTGGTGGAGATAAGAGATATTATGAAATTATTGAAGCTTTTAAAAATAAAAAATACAATATTGATTTAGTTGGCTATAAAAACAAAATAGATAAAACAAACAACTTAAATATAAGTGATGTTGATGTCTCAAAATATGACATCATTTTATTTCCTGTTAACGCAATAGGAGAAGATTATACTATTAATGGTGAAATAAATTTTAAAATTAATCCTGATTTTTTAAAACAAGCAAAAGATAATGTTTTAATTTTTTCAGGTATTAAAACACCTAAATTAGATGAAATTTTAAAAAATGGACAAAAAAAAGCTTTCTTTCTTATGAAAGATAAAGAGGTTATTAAAGACAATGTTATTCCTACTGTTGAAGGAATTCTTGCTGATATCATTACTAATACTGACATAACAATTAAAAATGCTAACATTTTAGTTATTGGCTATGGAAATATTGGAAAATACTTAGTTGAAACTTTAAATCATTTGAAAGCAAATACAATTGTTAGTATAAAAGAAGATTATGATAGATATCTTTTAGATCAAAAAAATATTTATAATATTTTTTCTAATGATATTCAAAAAATGAATAAGGTTTTAGAAAAAACAGATATTATTATCAATACAGTTCCTTCCCTAGTTTTGGATAAGAACTATATTGATAATATTAATAATAATGCTTATGTATTAGATGTATCATCACGACCTCATGGTATTGATAAAGAGGCACTAATAAAAAAAGATATCAATTTCAAAATATATCTTGGTATTCCATCAAAAATTGCTCCTAAAACATCAGGATTAATTTTATCTAAGAAAATTAATCATATAATAGGAGGTTAAAATGGCAAAAATAGGATTTGCAATCACTTCTTCTTTTTGTACAGTTTCTAAAATTATAGAACAAATGATTAATTTAAAAGATTTAGGATATGACATAATTCCAATTGTATCACCAGCTGTTATAGAAAAAGATACACGTTTTGGAAAAGGAGAAAATTTTAAAATTATAATTGAAGAAATAACAGGAAACAAAATTGTTTCTGATATTATTGAGGCTGAAAAGTTTGGACCTAAAGAAAAACTTGATTTGTTAGTTATTGCACCTGCAACTGGTAATTTTATTGCCAAACTTGCAAATGGAATTACTGATTCAACTGTAACCATGGCTACAAAAGCTTCACTTAGAAATAATATTCCTATCGTAATTGGTGTTTCAACTAATGACGGTCTTGGAATGAATGGAAAAAATATTATGAATTTAATCAATACTAAAAATATTTATTTTATTCCTTTTGGGCAAGATGATTTTATCAACAAACCTAACTCATTAGTTGCTCATTACGATTTACTTATTCCAACTATTGAAAAAGCTTTAGATAATAGTCAAATTCAACCAGTTATTAAAGAATATAAAAAAACCAAATAATTGGTTTTTTTTGTCAATATTTTTAAATAATTATTCCATCTATATCATCAGTTATAACAAAATTAAAAACATCATTAACTTTTTTTACTTTATTTTTACTAATTAAATAAATTTCTGTACTAAGATTTTCCTCATTTATAACATCACCTAATATTGTTCCTATTTTTACTGTTTTCATCTCAATTTTAGAATTATTTATAATGGTGGTGATAATTTTATTAGTTTGAAACTTATTAAACTTTAATCCTGTGTATAACTTATAAATAGTATCTAAATTGTGATAAATTATTTCCTTTTCCTGTGGATAATTTTTATGTTTTATCCTTTTTATTAACTTTTTTTCAAAGTTTTTTCTAGGTAATTTGTTTATTTCTATTATTTTAATCTCAGGGTACGTACCTATAAATCGATTTAGAAGCTTTTTTATTTCTTTATTTTTTTTAGGAATTATTAGATAACTTTCTTTCATTTTATTGGCTTGCATAATAGCATCTATTGTTTCTAATATTTCACTTAGATATTTTTTTAAAATAAAGACACCATTATATATGTATCTTCTATAATCTAGAACATTAACAAGCATTACTTTTGGAAAAACGTCTTCATATTTACATACGAGTGAAATTTCATTTTCAGTATAAGTAATATTTTTTAATATTTCTAAGAATTCATTTTTAGAATATTTTCCAATATCATTACATGTATCTTTATCTATCAATTTATTTTCTTTATAATCATTTTCAATTTCAATACATTTTATTTTTTTATTAAAAAAAGTTTCTTTTTCAACAAAATTAGTCACTATTCCACTTACACTTGAATAAATATAGGTTTTATATTTACCTTTTGTTTTTCCAATTACCATTCCTTTTAAAACATAATCACCTTTTTTTACTAATAAGGTTATATCTTTATCACTATTAATACTCAAAGGAATATAAATATACTTACTACATACAGCTAACAAACGACTATCAGATATATCATTATATCCTAATAATTTTGAAGTCATAAGCTCACCTATCCTACTTAAATTATACACTATATCTAAAGAAAAAAAAAGCTCCGATACCGTAGTACCAAAAGCTTTTTATTTAATCATAAAATTCACGCCTTTTCTTTCATTTTTAACACTTATTTTATAACCACACAAATCAACTGATTTTTTGATAATAGATAATCCTAGTCCAAATTGACCTTTGATACCTTTTTTGTAGGGAGTAAAGATTTGATCAAAGATTTTATCATCGATAGGATCTCCATCATTATAAAAATTAATTGTGTTGTTTTTTATAGTGATTTTTATATTTTTATTTGCATATCTAATAAAATTATTGAAGAAGTTATCAACAATTGTTTCCCATATATCTTTTGTTCCATTATAAATCGTATTTTTATCTTTAACAATTAATTTCCAATTTAAATCGGAACGATGAAATTTAAATTTTTCCATCGATGATTTTATAATAGGAACTATGTCTATTTTTTCTGTTGATAAATCATCCATTTCTTTTAAGTAGTCTAATTTATTTAAGTATAGTAGGGAGTGTACTTTTAATTCTAAGTTTTCTAATTGTTCTTTTATTACTTTTTTTGTTTGTTCAGAATCAATCATATTATCATCGAACGCTTCTAAATATGATTTCATTACTGTAATAGGAGTTTTAAAATCGTGAGAAATGTTTTGATACATTTGATTTTTGTATTCTTCCTCTTTTATTAGATTTAAATGCATATTATCAATAGCATCTGATAGAATTTTTAATTCATCATCAAAGTGATATTGATATTTTGTTTCATAATCATCACTATCTATATTATCGATTTTCTTTTTTAAGTATTCTATTTTCATTACTAATCTTCTTGACCATGCTATAAGTAATCCTGAAATAATTATTAATGTTATAAATAAAACAGGAATTATTTTAGATAGAATGTCTTCTCTTATTTCATGGACATAGTTATCGTTAGTAATTGAAATTTTTAATTCATACTCATCATATGAAGTGTAGTAATAGTATTTAGTTCCTTTATAAATAAAATTACCATATGGCTTATTTATTCTTTTTAGTAGTTTTTTAGGAGTAGTATTGATTATTTCTAAAAAGTTTTTAGAAATTCTAGTAGAATTATCTGTAATATATATATAAGCTATATTGTTTTCAATTTTATTTTCTAAAGTATCATCATTTATAAATGATAGGGGTTGTTTTAGGTATTCATATATATTTTTTTCATATATAGGAAATAGTAATTTAGGTAGTAGAAAATACAAGCTTGTTAGTATAATTAAGAATATTACTAATACTATTGATAGTAATTGTTTATCTAGATCTTTTTTAAATATTCTCATGTTAATCTATATCCAAATCCATAAATTGTATTTATACTTAACTTTGGCATTTTTCGTCTTAATCTTCTAACTAAGTCATCCACTACTCGATCACTTCCAAAGTAATCATCACCCCATACTATTTTTAATATGTCTTCACGACTAAATGATTTATTTTTATTATCTAAAAACATAATTAACAAATCATATTCTAAGGTAGTTAAATTTATTATTTTTTCATTTTCATATACTAGTCGTTTATTTTTGTCAATTATATACGTTTCATATACAAATTTGTTTTCTGTTTTAGAATAAACTCTTTTTATGATATTGTTGACTCTTAGGACTAATTCTTTTGGAGAGTATGGTTTTGTGATGTAGTCATCACTTCCTAATTCTAGTCCTATTATCTTATCTAAATCTTGATCGCGAGCTGATGTAAATATAACAGGAACATTTACATTTGTTTTACGAACTTCTTTTATAATATCATAACCACTTATTGAATCGCCTAACATTATATCCAAAATCCAAAGTTTTATTTCTGTATCTTGAATTTTATCTATGGCATCACGCCCATTATAACAGCTTATAACTTCATACCCTTCTTTCTCTAAATATGATTTTATTAGGCTATTTAAGTTTTTTTCATCTTCAACTAAACAAATTTTATACATAATAACACCTCATATAATATTATAACATAATAATTAATCTTTGTTCGGAGTGTTTACTATTTGTTTTACCACCTCCATTTCTATTACAATTTCATTATACAAAGTAAATGTGTATATAATTTGATAAAATTATGGGAAATTGTGGAAAAGAAAAACCTTAATAAATACTAAGGTTTTAGTCAAATAAATTTTCTAAGTTAATTGTTGATGATGAAGTATTAGAATGATTAAGCTTTTGATTTGAACTAATTTTTTTAAAATCAACTCTATTATATTTATTGATTTTTTTTCGTTCTAATTTAAATTTGTTATTAATAGGAATAGTATCCCAAATGTATTTTCTATCTACTTTTTTAAGTTTAATTATTTCAATTAAATTTGTATTTTCCTTTACTTTTTTTAGTTCTTTTTCAATATCATTAGAAAAATTTTTAGTTTTTACATATATATCATTTATATTATTTTCTAGATTTAATGCATATTTATTCAAATTTAAAAGTTGATCACGAAATTCAAAATCAATAGGAATTTCTATTTCATTTGTAATTTTTTTTATATTGTTAATAGATTTAATACTAAATTGTAAATTAATCATCAAATTTTTAATTTTAGTGTTATTATATTCTAATTTAGGTTTTTCTAATTTAGTATAATAAATATTTACTAAATTGATTAATACATCACAAAAATTTTCAATTTGCTTATTCAAATTATTTGTACTAGACAATATATTAATTGCTTTTGAATAATCATCCTTTATTGTTTCTAAAAATACTTGTGCATTATGATCCATCCATATATCTGTAATATTATTTAAAGTTTCATATATATTTTTTAATTCTGCCTTAATAAACTTCATATTTTTTTTTAGTTCTTTGTTATAATTTTTTAATTCATTTATGTCTAATATAAAATTATACATATTATATGTTTATTTTTTCCTCAATTTTAGGCAAAACCGTAAACTGTATATAATTTCTTTTTGTTGATATATCTTTTTTTAATTTTTTGTAATTCTCTTTTAAATAAATTGAATCATTAATTTTTAAGCCATCAGAATTATTATAAGCACTTTCCAAACTATCATAGCAATTATTTAAATATTTAACAAATTCAATCATTTTTTCTTTTAATTTTTCATATTTTTCTTTATCACTCATATTTGCCTCCAAATTTTAAAAAAGTGCTAAAGCACGCTTTAACATTTTTTATTATTCAACATTATTAAACTTATTAGATGTTTTATTTTCTTCCGACATTGTTTTAGTAAATTTTGAAGCAATTGTAGTATCAGCTTTTTCATAAGCCCCTGCTCCTTCTGCTTCACTAGTTGTTAACTTATCAACACATCTATATATATCACCAAATGCAGTCGAAACTTTACCCATTAATTCACCTATATGTCCTAAGTATTCTTTAATTTTTTCTGCTTGGTTTTTTCCTAAAAAAGCAGTTCCAGAATCAATACTTGAATATATATTTTTCATTTTAGATTGAACTTCAGAACTATATTCTTTTAACGTTGTTTTGATCTTAGTTCCTCCACCAGACTTTATACCAAATTTATCACCAAAAGCTTCTTCACTTACATTTAATATGAAATTTTCTGATTTAATACTCTCTATTGAAACTAATTTAAATGAACTTGGTCCAGTAGCCCCAGTAGATGTATTTGAACTTTTTATTTTACCAGTATTAGCATCTCTATATTGTTGACCTTTTGGTATTGTTACCTCATCAGCTTCCCCACCTTTCATTTTGTTTTCATTTTGAAATTTAATCCAAGCATTACCAACATTAGCAATATTATTCATTGCATTAACAACTAATTCACCTGTTTCATTATATAATGTTGTTAATCTTGCAGCAAGTTTTTCTTCATAATCTCTTTCATCGACTCCTACCCAGTTAGCATTCATAACTTTTGAAGCTTTTGTCCAACCAGTAGTCAAAGTTTCACTTAAAGTTTCATAACTTGATTTAATTTTTCTTCTCATTTCATTAATTTCCGTTGGATTATATCCTATCATTCTTAATCTCTCCTATCTAAATTTGAAATAGAATTTGAAAAATATATTTTTGTTAGATTATCCTGTTCAACGTAACTTTTTATTACTTGATTAATAATCACAGTATATTGTCTAATTCTAGTATTTAAATTTCTATATTGTTTTAATTGCATTCTTAACTTTGATAATAAAAACTCTAAACCATCGCCATTTAAACAACATTCTATATTATCAGATATCTTATCATTTACAATATATTTTTTATTTAAAATTTCAGAACTGGAATCAATCTTAAAACTAATTTTTTTTAATTCCTCAACATCAATACCTCTCATTTTCTATTCCTCCTGATTTTACTATACCCAAAACATAAAAAAAAAACAAGTAATTCATAAAAAAAAACAATTTGTTTACACAAATTGTCATACAAAAATTAATTTTGAAGCATATGAAATGTTAGTATCTCTAACTATACTACCATATTCATATGCGTTACCAGTTTCTGAATCTATCAAATTATACTCTTTTTGAACATCAAAATTTGCATCTGATAAATCATAAAACATCTTTTTTAATTTTTTTATTATTTTTCCTATTCTTTCATTAGTTGGAATTAAAACTTCATACTCATTTGATAAATATGGAACATATATTAAAACTAAAACTTTATTATTCATTTTTATCACCATCATCATTAATAATTTTTATTAAATCACTATTTCCATTTTTAAATACCCATGCATAATCATCACTTATTTGGGTTCTATATCTATTATCAAAATCATTCATTTTAATAATACTTTGTTCAAAAACGCCATTTCCTAGCCATATTCCGTCAACATTTACTATCGAATTAGAATACCAAGTTTCATACGCAAATTTTTTCATTTTATAACTTGTATCAGCAAAGATTATATGTAAATTGTCTATACTTTTTGCATATTCACAAAATTCATTCATAGAATTACTATCAATTTTTGAAACAAATTTTTCTAATCCTAAAAATATAACCATTGCTTCTACATCAGATTCTTTAATTTGTTCATCAATATAAGTTATAATATCTTCTAAATAGCCGTCAAATTTATCATTTTTATAATTTGTTGATAAATCCCTGTCTTTTATTAATTGGCTTTCCGCATCAATTAAAAATGTATTAACTTTTTTTAATTTTTTGAACTCTAAAATTAAATTTTTAATAAAGGATGGAATTACTGATGGATTATTTCCAGTTATTATTGTAGCTGTATCATTAACAAAATCATAAGTATTAATAGTCAATTCATTTTTATTTATTCCTAAAGGTACTGATTCCAAATCTTTTAATTTTTCAGAAAGCATATCTATTGTTATAATATCTGGAAGTATAGGGATTTTAGGCGCACAACTTAAATTATTTTGTGAAATTTGTTTTATTCTAGAATTTATAAATTCAAACATTTTTTCTTTCGGACAAATTTGTGCAGTTTGAAATTCATATAATAATTCGCCTTTAAACATACCTCTTCCAACATAACTAGCAGGTAAAAGTTGCCCAATTCTATCAAAATAATTACTATAATTATTTCTATCTCCCATATCTAATGCAAATATATTATTAAAATTGCGTAAAAATTTACCAAATAGACCACTATAACTCATCGTAGCTATAACTAAAATAATTCCATATCTTTTTCCATCTCTAGCATATTTTGAAATCAAATCTTCATATTTTTCATATAACTCAATAAATGATTCATAGTTATTAAAAATAATTATTTTTTTAGGTACTTTTTTCCCACTAACTTTGCAATACATATCATATTCACCATTATAATCAGCAAATAGTTTTTTTCTTTCTTCAATTTCATCATTTATGATTGATAATAATTTTTCTACTTTTTCTGAATCTTCTGAATAAATTACATCTCCAACTTGCGGCATTTTTTCAAACATTTTAAGTGTTTCAGACCCAAAGTCAAGAATATAAAGATTAATATCTTCCGTTTTATATAAAAGGCACAACGAATATATTAATGCATTAACTATCATTTCTCTTCCTTCACTTGAACGATCATATATTATAGTATTTCCCTCTGAGTCGAGATTTAATTTTACCAATCCTTGTTTTTGATTAGATGGATCATCATACTCACCTAAAATAGCCTCTATTTTTCCTTGTATTGGAATATAATTATACTTTTTCAATAAATTATCAATAAAAATAGTTTCTGGAATACTATCAAGCCATAATTTATTTGCATATATATTTTCTCTAGCAGCTATTTTAGTTATACTTTCTAAAACATTAGATAATTCATCCCCAAGATCTTGAATTTTTTGCTTTTTTTCCTCTTCAACTGATGTTTTATAAACTCTAGCCATATCATCAATAAATTTAATGGATCTATCAACTTTAGTTGATGCTGTTTCAGTTGGTATATATTGTGTACCACACCATCCAGATTGTCCTAACAAAAATATTTCATTATGACCAACTTGCAAATAAAATCTACCTGGATTTTTTAAATCAGCTGCATCTGGTCGCTTAATAATTTCATTACTATCTGCATTTTCTTGAACTTTTAAACATACCTTAAATTTACTGTTACTCCAAATTTGATCATTAACAACACCACTTGGTTTTTGCGTAGCTAATATCAAATGTACTCCTAAACTACGACCAATTCTAGCTGCACTTACCAAATCATCCATAAAATCTGGTTGTTGTGCCTTTAATTCAGCAAATTCATCACTAATAATAAATAAATGAGGACATGGTTCTTTTAGTTTCCCTTCTCTGAAAAAACGTTGGTATTTATAAATATCAATTGTACTCTCTCCAAGTTCATCCCTTGCCTTATTAAATAAAGCTTGTCTTCTTTTTAATTCACTATCAATACTAACTAAAGTTCTACTTAATTCTGCTTTATCTAAGTTAGTAATAGTACCAGCTAAATGTGGTAATTTTATTCCTTTTTTCCTATTTTCAAAAGCACCAGCTAGTCCTCCACCTTTATAGTCTATTAAAATAAAAGCAACTTCATTAGGACTATAATTAATGCACATAGACAATATATACGTTATAATAAATTCACTTTTACCTGATCCTGTTGTTCCAGCTATTAATCCATGGGGTCCGTGATATTTTTCATGTAAATCTAAATAAACTTTACTTGCTTTATCATTTATCCCTATCTGGGCCCTCAATGATTGTGTTGGATCATTTAGTTTCCAGCGATTAAAAATGTTCAATTGTTCTACTTTACCTACTCCATACATTTCTAAGAAACCTAACATTTCAGGTAAACTTCTTAAATCTTCATAAAATTCAATTGGTATATTTGCCAAAACCTTACAACATTTTTGCATATCTATTTTGTAATTTAATTCATTAGTTGCAATTTTCTCATAAGTATCATGCAAATCATTTCTAATAACAGATATTTTATTTCCACCAAGATTAATAAAGTCAACACATTCACTTGGTAGCTTTCCTAGACGATTTTCTGGAATGATAAAACTAAATCCAAAATTTTCTTTTGTTTTTAAAATTAATTCTGAAATTCCAAGTCGTCTAATTTTAGGAAAATCATCCGTAATTATTATATAATAAGGTAAGAATGTACTTTCATTAACCTCCGTTTTAACCTGTGAATTTCTTTTTTCTGATGCCCTTTTTATAAATTCTTTTTCCAAATAATCACTAATAGTCTTTGCCTCTTCTAATTCATCAGAGAAAAATCTTATTTCTTTATTATTACTAAAACAATGAGGTAACATCTTATAGTATTCCCATAAATGTCTATTTTTTTTAGTAGTTAAAATAACTATTTTTAAATCATCATAGCTATGATATGTAACTAGTTGTAAGATTATCGACTTCATAAACGCTGGCATCCACTTAGTTACCCCCATAATAGCTGTTACTTTTCGATTGAAAAAAGAATAACCTACAGGTACATTTCGAAGCATTCTTGTTTCATGAACTAAACTTGTTGCTTCTTCTTTTATTTCGTCTTCCTCCATAACAAATTCATCTTCATTATAACTAACACTCGCATCAAGTGGGACATCACCTATACCTACTCGAATTTCAAGAAAATCCTTATGAGTTGATTTTCTTTCCCACAAAGTTCTACGTTTTTCGATAATTGTTTTATAACATTCATCAAGAGAAAGTAGATTTTCATGTAATATTAGTGATTGTTCATTAATTTGTTCTTGTAATTTTTTTCTTTTACCATCAATATACTTTCTATATTTTTCTTTTCTCTTTTTTTCTTTTTTTATCCTTTGCTTTTTTTGATATTTTCGTGTTACTATTGGCCAAAAAAGCATCGATACAAACATAAGTAAACACATAGTCAAAGTCATCCAAGAATCCCCTATAGTTGTTTCACCCTTTGAAATTCTAATGTATAAATCTAATAACATTATTCCAGAATAAATCCCCATTGTAAGCATAGGCCCGATTACTAAAATAAAAGGCATTTCTTCTTCATCTAGTTTTCCTGGTGGAGATGCTATTGTCAAATTATATGTTTCAACGAATCTACGCAATCTTGGCGTTTTAAAAAAATAATCATCTTCACTATAAAACTCTTTTTCTTTTACCTCACCATATTCCTCTTTTTTTTGGGTTATTGAATATAATTTCCAATTTAAGTTTTTTAATGAAACACTATGATTTGGATTATTAATTATAATTAAATCATTGGCTATTATTATTTTTAAACCATATATAAATATAAAATCACCATTCTTAAGTTCCATTTGGACATCATTTAGTTTTATATTATTGACATAAATTAGTGCTCTATTCATAGCTTGAATATGCCATGTTCCATTAGTAAAAATAAAATTAGCGTGATTAGATAACACATATGGATTATTATAAACTAAATTACAATCAGAACTTCTTCCTATTGTAAAACTATTATTTTCCATCATTTTATATGATGAAAAAGTTGTGTCATTTAATGGCATTGTATAAACGATTTTTATTTCTTTATCACATTGAATTTTATAAAAATTGTTTGGAAAAAGTTGTATATATTCTAAACTACTATCGCCATTAATTATTTTCGTTTCATCGGTAGGAAACATAATCCAATTATTGCTAACCGCTTCAATACTAAACAAAGCAGTATTCTCCTTTTGATCATCATATATCAAAAAACTACCATCAATTTTTGATGGTAAATCGAAATATCTAATTTTAAATAAATCTAGTATTACAATCTTCATAGTCAACCACCTTATTATAATAATATGTTATCATAATAAATCCTTATTTTCAATAATCATTAATGATGTTTTTAATATTATTTAAAGTTTTAATTACTAAAAAATAAAAAAAGAAGTTATTTTAACTTCTTTTCCAAATTTACTTAGTTTTATGTTCATTATTCAAATTTTGACTATTATTTTTTATATTACATAAAAAATACATTTCATTAATTCTGTTCCCCATTGTGTCAAATTCAACACCATATGCATGATGAGCATTTTCTTCATTAACAGGATTATCTTTTTCATCATAAAAATATAAAATTGCGTATTCACCACCTGCAGGAGTAGGTCCAATTATTTTTTTTTGATTATTATTCATATTTTATCCTCCATTTTAATATAATTCTGGAAAAAGTCTCTTTATAATTGCTGATCTATTTGGATAATTTGCTTCAAACAATTTACTATTTTTTTGCACAAGTGCAATGGACTCAGCAAAATCTTCGGCATATTTATTATTTTTTCTATTTAGTGAATCATTAGCATATTTTGTAACTCCACCTTTTCCATCTGCTTTAAAGGCATTTTCCCATTCAATTGAATTTGATATTCCAAACTGAACATTATCCTTTATGTCTGCATCATGCGCTGCTTCATGCATAATTGCATATTCAGGATCATCAGCATATTTAAAAAGTCTTATAATTCCATCTGCTCCTTCAGCTTTGGATGTAAACCCATCACCATAAAGTTTTCCATATAATATATCCTTTGGATTAATTATATCTGTAATAGTAAATTCATTCACATTTTTAAATATTTTAGGAGATTTATTTGAAAGTTTAACATAAATACTTAATATTTGATCAAAATCCAAATGTGCTTTATTATTTTGATAATTATAATTTTCTTGTATATTAATATACGTATCATTGATATTATCGTAAAAAGTATTAAATTTCAAACCATATTTGCTAGTTTTGTTAATATATTTATAATTACCATTAAGTTTTAAAACTTTTACAATATTTGTAACATCATTAATCAAGAATTGATTATTTACCTTAGATATATAATTTATTGAATCATTAAACCTTCCTGCATTTGCCATTGAAATTGCATTATTATATATATGTTGACCTATTTGATTAATTTTTACTTGATCTCCCAATAAAGATACATCATTAAGGGCTCCTTGTACATTTCCTGTGTCTGCTTTTGTTATTGCATTATTGTACACGTATTGAGATATCTGATTTAATGCTGTTTGATCATTCATTAATTTTATATCATTTAACGCCTCTTGTATATTTCCTGCATTTACTTTTGCTATCGCATTACTATATATATGTTGAGATATCTGATGTAACGCTGTTTGGTCATTCAATAATTTTACATCGTTTAATGCCTCTTGTATATTTCCTGCATCTGCTTTTGTTATTGCATTATTGTACACATATTGAGATATTTGATTTAATGCTGTTTGATCATTCATTAATTTTATATCATTTAACGCCTCTTGTA
>OLPW01000952.1_pt1 | contig 32417 bp, 34 predicted proteins | sample 1672161 | NCBI WGS metagenome assembly OLPW01 (sample SAMEA3136654, study PRJEB25190) | human gut metagenome
TTTGCAGTAAATCTTAAGAGAATAATTAAATTAATGAATGAAAAATAAGAACTTTGGCCGAAAAAGACAAGCAATTTATATTTTGTCTAACAGAAAATCCACCAGAATCATAAAAACTCTGATGGATTTTTTCTTTTTTATTAAAGTCAAAATAAAAATGGTATGTTTTTCAGTGCCCTCGGAATGTACTGAAGGGGGATATGAGCCTGGTAGGGACAAGACCGCCTACAGTGGATGAGTTTGAACAGTATTGTGCTTACCATAAGAAGAGACTTTGCCAGAAGCCTGGACTGACTGGGGTTTGGCAGGTGAGTGGAAGAAGTACGATCACAGACTTTGAGGAGATTGTTCAGATGGATGTTGATTATATCGATCATTGGTCTATCTGGAGGGATATTGGGATATTGTTTAAGACAGTGTGGCTTGTTGTTTGTGGGGATGATGGGGCACAGTAGGTAGATTTGAGAGTGTGGAGTTGTGGATTAGTTGATTGTTGATTGAATGAAGGGAACTATCAAATTGAAAAAAAGAGGTAACAAGAATTTAAGAATTGCGATGATCGGTCATAAGGTTGTTCCATCTAGAAGAGGTGGAATTGAACGTGTATTGACGATTATGTGTCCATTAATGATAAAAAAAGGCCACCAAGTAACATGCTTTAACCGATCTGGCGATAAAGTGGAAAATGAATATGTAAAAACTGTAAAAAGGAAAAAGTATAGGGGAGTTCAGTTAAAGAAAGTAATAACGATCAATAAAAGAGGATTAGCAGCGATGACATCCTCTTTTTCTGCTGCAATTTGTGCAGCATTTGGAAAATATGATATTGTACATTTTCATGCAGAAGGACCAAGTGCATTTCTATGGATTCCGAAACTGTTTGGAAAGCGCTGTATCGTAACGATTCATGGAATTGACTGGGCGAGAGATAAATGGAAACACGGATTTGGTTCCAGATATATTAAGTTTGGGGAATATATTGCAGCAAAGTATGCAGATGAAGTGATTGTATTAAGTGAAAAAGTACAGAAGTATTTTAAGAAGTTTTATGATAGAGATACTGTTTTGATTCCGAATGGGGTTATGACGCATGAGAATCAGAAAGCGGATTTGATCACTCAGAAATTTGGACTTCATAAGGATGAGTATATTTGTGCATTATCACGACTGACAGAAGAAAAGGGAATTCATTTCTTGATTGAGGCGTATAAGGAACTTAAAACAGATAAGAAACTAGTGATCGCTGGGGCTACGAGTGATACGGATGGGTATGTGAAGATGCTGAAAGAGATGGCTGGAGATGATCCGAATATTATCTTTACTGGATTTGTTTCTGGAAAGTTACTGGAAGAGATTTATAGTAATGCTTATGTTTATGTGCTGCCTTCTAAGTTGGAGGGTATGCCACTTAGTCTGCTTGAGGCTATGAGTTATGGGAACTGTGTGATCGGGTCTGATATTGCTGAGATTGCTGATGTGGTTGAGGATAAGGCGATATTGTTTAAGAAGGCTAATGTTGAGGATCTGAAAGAAAAGCTGCAGATGGTTTGTGATGATGAACAAATCGTTCGGAAATATAAGAGTGAAGCTTCGGAATATATTTGTGGGAAGTATAATTGGGAAGATGTTGTGGAGAGAACATTGAGAGTATATCAGAAGGGAAAAAAGATCAATGAAAATCTTAATGATAAATAAGTTTTTATATCCTAATGGTGGATCAGAAACATATATCTTCAAATTAGGAGAATATTTAGAAAAACAGGGACATAAAGTAGAGTTTTTTGGAATGGAACATGAAGGAAGATGTGTAGGAAACAATGTAGATGCGTATACATCTGATATGGACTTTCATGGTGGAAGTAAACTTGCAAAGTTAACATATCCATTAAAAACAATCTATTCCAAAGAAGCAAGAACAAAGATTAGACAGGTGCTGGATGATTTTCAGCCAGATGTGTGTCATATTAATAACTTCAACTATCAGTTGACACCAAGTATTATTGTAGAAATCCAGAAATGGAGAAAAGAGACAGGAAAGAACTGCAGAATCGTATTTACAGCACATGACTATCAGCTTGTCTGTCCAAATCATATGTGTAACAATCCTAACACACATGAAAACTGTGAAAAATGTTTAGGTGGACATTTCTTAAATTGTACAAAAGGAAAATGTATCCATGGAAGTACCGCAAAGAGTGCAGTTGGAACCATGGAAGCGGAGTTCTGGAAATTAAAAGGAACTTATAAATATATTGATGCAATGATCTGTTGCAGTCACTTTATGAAAGAAAAGTTAGATAGTAATCCATTGTTTGCAAAGAAAACAATCGCATTACATAACTTTATTGATAAAGTAGAATGGAAGAATACAGAGAAAAAAGACTATGTTCTGTATTTTGGACGTTTTTCTGAAGAAAAGGGAATTGGGACATTAATTGATGTATGTAAGTTATTACCAGATGTTCCATTTATCTTTGCTGGAACTGGTCCGTTAGAAGATCAAATTGAAGGAATTCCAAACATTAAGAATGTCGGATTCCAGACAGGCAAAGATTTAGAAAAACTGATCAGAGAAGCAAGATTTTCTATTTATCCGTCTGAATGGTATGAAAACTGCCCATTCTCAGTGATGGAATCACAGATGTATGGAACTCCAGTATTAGGAGCGAACATTGGTGGAATTCCAGAGCTGATTCAGGAAGGAAAAACAGGAGAATTATTTGAAAGTGCAGATGCAGTTGATTTGAAAGAAAAGATTAAACATCTGTGGGAAGATAAGGAACTAACAGCTTCTTATACAGAAAATTGTAAAGATATCAGTTTTGATACAATTGATGAGTACTATGAGAAGTTGATGAAGATTTATACAGGAAGAGTTCGAGGAAATCGAGCAGCAAGTAAACAAAAAGGGAAGTTGAGTGAGAAAAATATGAGTAAAGATAAGAAAGTTAAGAAGTTAAATGGTACAGTTATTGTTACATATCGTTGTAATGCAAGATGTAATATGTGTAATCGTTACAAGAAACCATCTACACCAGATGAAGAAATCAGCTTAGAAACAATTAAGAAGTTACCACCAATGTATTTTACAAACATTACTGGTGGAGAACCATTTATCCGTACAGACTTAAAAGATATTGTACGTGAATTACAGAAAAAATCCGATCGTATCGTTATTTCAACAAATGGTTTCTTTACAGATCGTATCGTAGATCTGTGTAAAGAGTTTCCTAATGTTGGAATTCGTATTTCTATCGAAGGATTAGAAGAAACAAATAATAAGATCCGTGGATTAGAAAACGGATTCCAGCGTGGATATACAACATTAAAGAAATTAAGACAGATGGGTATGAAAGACGTTGGATTTGGTATGACAGTACAGGATGCAAACTGTAAAGACTTAGTACCTCTTTATAAGATTTCAGATAAGATGGGAATGGAATTTGCAACAGCTTCTTTACATAACAGTTTTTACTTTGTAGAAGCAAAGAATATTATCAAAAACCGTCCAATGGTTGCAAAACAGTTTGAAAACTTAGTAAATGAACTATTAAACAGCAATTCACCAAAGAAATGGTTCCGTGCTTACTTTAACCATGGATTGATCAATTATATTTATGGACAGAAGAGATTACTTCCATGTGATATGAGTTTTGACACATTCTTTATTGATCCATATGGTGATGTTATGCCATGTAATGGAACAAAAGATAAAGAAGTTATGGGTAACTTAAATGAACAGAGTTGGAATGAATTATGGAATAGTAAAGAAGCTGAGGAAGTTCGTAAGAAAGTTCGTTGCTGTGACCGTGATTGCTGGATGATCGGTTCTGTATCACCTGCTATGCATAAGTATATTTGGGTTCCTGCTCTTTGGGTTATGAAGCATAAATTCTTACGTTTCTTTAAGAAGAAAAAATATAGCATGTATGAAAACAAGATTGTTCGTGATTATAAGAAGGGTGTTGTTACGAAAGAAGAACTTGATAAGTGTTCTACTTGCGATATGTGTGCGACGATTAATGATGGATTGTCTGCGGCTTCTAAGGAACAGTTAGTTGGTAAGAGCGGAGAAGAGATTGTGGATGCGGATATTGCTAAGCAGATGGAGAAGTAGAAGATGAATATATTGATTGTAAATCCGATTGTATATACGTCTGAAACAAAAAATATTATAAGAGCTAATTCGATTAAGGATACAATGATTTATGATTTATGTTTAGCTTTTGAAAAAAAAGGTCATAATGTGACATTGTATGCTGCTGAACCATTTAAACCAGAAAATAAAGAAAAATATCCATTCAAAGTTATATGGGGAAAATGTAAGTTTAAATCAATTTTTATGCCACATTGTTTTCCTTATATGTATAATTTATCAAAATACATAAAGAAAAATGAGAGTAATATAGATCTTATTATTTGTAGTGAAGTTTTTTCAATTAATACATTAAATGCTGTTTTGACAAACAAGAGCAAAGTTATAGTTTGGCATGAGTTAGCAAAACATAATGCGATGATGAAAAAATTACCATCAAAGATATGGTACAATATTGTAGCACGATTTTTGATGAGAAATGTAAAAGTGGTAGCAAGATCAGAAGAGGCAAAGAGTTTTATAAAAAAATATTGTAGGGATACTGATTCAAAAATTATTGAACATGGAGTAAATCTGGATAAATTTATATATTCAACGGATAAAAAGGATTATTTTGTAGTTTGTTCTCAATTAATTGAAAGAAAGAGAATTGATGGGATTTTATTAAAATTTGGAGAATATTTAAAAATCAGTGGCAACTCAAGCGAATTAATTATAATTGGAGATGGAGAATTAAAATCTTCGTTAGAGCAACTGAGTAGAGGATTAGGATTAGAAGAAAAGATTATTTTCAAGGGAAAACTAAATCATGAAGAATTATTACCATATTTAGCTCATGCGAAAGCACTCTTAGTTAATACAATTAAAGATAATAGCATGATTTCTATAGTGGAATCTATTGCTGTGGGTACTCCAGTAGTGACAACAGAGATACCATTAAATGCATCATATATAAAAAAATATAAATTAGGTATTGCTACAGAATGGGATCAACAGGATCTAATGAAAATAGTAAATGATAACGAAGTATATGTTAATAATTGCCTAAAATATCGTGAAAAATTGTCGACCTTGTCAAAGGTTGATGATTTTATGAATTGCTTTAGAAAAATGAAAGAGAGTTAATAAAGGAGAGCAGATGAAAACACAAAATAAGATACATTATGGGGCATTAGATGGTTTAAGAGCTTATTCAGCCATAGGTGTTGCGATGATGCATATTTTATCAAATGGAAAATATAAAGTAAGTGGTTTTGTTTTTGATCCATTTATACAATCGTTAGGAAATTTAGTATTTCTCTTTATGATGATTAGTGCATTTTCTATGTGTTGCGGATATTATGATAGGTTAATTAATCAGGAGATATCAGTAGAAAAGTTTTATGCCAGAAGATATAAGAAAATATGGCCATTTTTTGCTATTTTATGTTTTGTCGATATAATAATATCTCCAAGTATAAATGCAGTATATGAATTGTTTGCAAATTTGACACTATGTTTTGGACTTTTACCAAATGCTAATATATCAGTAATCGGCATTGGCTGGTTTTTAGGATTAATATTTGTGTTTTATATGATTTTTCCATTTTTTTGTTACCTGATTAGTAATAGAAATAGAGCATGGGGGACATTTATTATTTCCATGATTTTTAATGTAATATGTAGAATTTATTTTTTTGATAATAATCATGTAATAAGTGGATTTGATGTAAGAGGAAATATTATATATTCAGCAATGTTTTTTATGTTAGGTGGAATCCTATTCTTATATAAAAATAGCATATATGAATTTTGCCAAAAGAAAAAAATATTAATAGCATTGTTAACAGTAATAATTGCAGGAATATATTTTTACCAAGGAAAGTCAGAACCATTTATTATGTTAGTATTATTTGGATTACTACTAATTTATTCTATTGCATCCCAAAATAATACAGGAAAAATTCTTTCCAATAAATTTACTAAGTTTATTGGAAATATTAGTTTAGAGATTTATTTGTGCCATATGGTCTTTTATCGAATGATAGAAAAAGTACATATGAATCATTTATTTGGAAATGAAATTTTATCATATATAGTTACTGTAATTATGACATTAGCATGTGCGATTATTTTTTCTTGTGTTGTAAAATATCTATTGGAAAAAATGATGCAAAAGAAATTATGAAAGAGAGAGAAGTTATGTATAAAATAGCTTATGTAGTTCCTTTTTTTGGAAAGTTTCCTAAAGGATTCGAATTTTGGTTATTAAGTTGCAAATGTAATCCTACGATAGATTGGTTGATATTTACAGATGATCAAACACCATATGATTATCCTGAAAATGTAAAAGTGACATATTTTTCATTTGAAAAAATGAAAGAAAGAATTCAGAGAATTTTTGATTTCCCAATATCATTGGAACGTCCGTATAAACTTTGTGATTATAAACCATCATATGGAGAAGTATTTAAAGATGAATTAGCAGGATATGATTTTTGGGGAAATTGCGATATTGATTTGGTTTGGGGAAATATAAGAAAATTTTACACAGATGAAATTTTAGAAAAATATGAAAAAGTTGGTTTTAATGGACATTCAATGCTATACAAAAACACGCCAGAAATTAATGCTAGATATCGAACACATATAGAAGGTATAGACTATTATAAAGATGTGTATACCACAGATAAAGGTTATGCGTTTGATGAGCCAGGAATGGATAATATTTATAAAAAACTTGAAATTTCGGTATATGAAAAAATCGATTTTGCTAATCTATTGAAATATGATTACGGATTTTATTTAGATTGGGAAGCAAAAGAGGATGCATATAAAAATGAGCATCAAGTTTTCACATGGAAAAATGGGCAATTACTTAGACATTATCTTGCAAATGGTAAAATACATCAAGAAGAATATATGTATTTGCATTATTGGTGTCGACCAACGACGTTTAGAATTTCTGAGTACAAAGAGCAGAAACAGTATTTGATTTATGCTGATACAACAACTGATAAATTCTATGAAATTACGCCTGAATTAATAATGAAGAGAAGCAAAAGAAGTAAAGTTAAATTTTATGCAAAAGTATTATGGTTCAACCGAAAGAAGATAACATTAGAAAGAATTATATTTAATATCAAAGGTATGTTAAAGTATAAAGAAGATTAGGGGTAATAAATAATGAGATTGTATGTGATATTTGATAAATTCAGAAGGTATTGGAGACAGATACGTATGTTAACAATACGTGATGGATGGAAAAAGATGGATTACATAAAAAAACATAATATGTTTGCGCAGGTTGGAGAGAATTGTTATTTTCAATCTAATATATTACCAGCAGAACCATTTTTAGTATATTTACATAATAATGTTGCTATCTCTGCAGGAGTACGTTTAGTTACGCATAGTGCCTTAAATACGGTTTTTAATCATGAAGAAAATACAGATACTTATTTATGTAGATATGGTAAGGTTGAAATCGGAAATAATGTTTATATTGGAGCAGATGTAATAATTAATTATGGAGTTACAATTGGAGATAATTGTATTATTGCTGCAGGGGCTGTAGTGACTAAAGATGTTCCAGCAGGAAGTGTTATTGGAGGCGTTCCGGCAAAACAGATTGGAACATATGACGATGCTAAAAGAAAAGCAAAAGAGTTTTCTAAACCATATTTAGATATGGGGTTGAGGGAGCCATGTACAGTTGAAGAGATGATGAATAAAATTGAGAAGTGATTATACAATGAAAGGAAGATGCAAATTAATGGGGAAAAGTCAAAAAAGATATGTGTGGGTTGATTATATAAAAATATTTGCATGTTTATTGGTTGTATTTGGTCACTTATATATGTCAATGATGGCAGGTGGTTGGATAAAAGAAACGGCAAGATATTATTGTTGGCCAGTACAAACAATTTATACATTTCATGTACCATTATTTTTTATATGTAGTGGTTTCTTATATCAATCTTCCAATAAAAACAAAGAATGGACATTAGAAAAACATGTTAAGAATGTGAAACGAAAATTGTTAGCTTTAGGAGTTCCGTATTTTACATTTTCCATTATAACATTAGTGTTGAAAATTGTATTTTCATCAGAGGTTAATAATCAAGCAACACCAATATTAAGAACATTATTTATAGAACCAATAGCACCATATTGGTATTTGTATACATTGTTTTTTTTATTTTGCATTGTTCCATATTTTAAAGATAAACAGTTGATGAAAAAGATTTTTGTAGGAGCTGTATTTTTCAAAGTATTATATGTAGTATGGCTTTGTAATTTCAATCTTCCAGATATAGTAAACAAGATTTTAGCAAATTTAGTATGGTTTTTACTAGGAATGTTGATATCAGAAATTTATATGTCTAAGACATTGATTAAAGATTGGATGAATGTCGTGATTTTGGGAGTGGGATTAGGAATATCATGGATATATTATTCAAAGCCCCTTGAAAATAATGTACTTCAATTTGTAATAGGTAGCTGTATGATTTTTCCGATACTTTATTTTTTTATGAGCATAAGCCCAGACAAAGAAGGAAGATTTGTACATAAATTAAATCAGTATTTTATGCCTGTATACGTGTTACATACTATAATTGCAGCTATGTTAAGAAGTATATTATTAAAAATAGGAATAGCAAATTTTCTATTACATTTTTCTATAGAATTGATAGCAAGTATATTAATTCCTATTGTTATATATGAGATTGCATCTAAGAATTGGATCTTATTATTTTGGTTTGAACCAGTAAAGGCATTGAAAATGAAAAGGAAGAAAAATGAGAATTAAGGAATTGATTTTAAAAAGTATTAAGTCGAAAACATTACTAACAGATATTTTTGGATATGGTTTAATTGTAACTAAATTTTCAGATAAATATTTAGCTGGTCAAGTTACTATGTATAAATCGTATAGTTGGTTAAAAAAAAGATTTTGGAAAGAAGTTCAGACAAAAGAAGAGTTAGAACTAAATGAAATGCCAGCCAAAAAAGATTATGTATGGTTTTGTTGGTTACAAGGAATTGATTCAGCACCAAAGTTGGTACAAGATTGTTATAATTCAATAAGATACTGGTTAAAAGATAAGGAAATAATTGTAATAACAAAAGAAAATTATAAACAATATGTAGAGTTTCCAGATTATATTATTGAAAAATGGGAAAAGGGTATTATAAGTAATACGCATTTTTCTGATTTATTGAGATTAGAATTATTGATACGACATGGGGGATTATGGTTAGATGCTACGACATATTTAACAGGACCATTACCTAACTATATAGAAGATAATAATTTCTTTGTTTATAGAAATGGTTGGATGGATATGGAAATGATTAATATGGGCAGTTGGCTGATGTATAGTAAAAAGAGTAATAATTACTTATTAACAGAAACAAGAAAACTTCTTTATAAATATTGGAAAAAATATAATTACTTGAAAAATTATTTTTTGTTACATATGTTTTTTAGAATGGTAACAGATGAAAATCCTGAAGAGTGGGAGAAAGTTCCGATGATTAGTCAAATAGATTCTCATTATATGATGAGAGAATTAAATAGAAAATACAATGAAGAAAGATGTATAGAAATAATGAAAATAACATCTGTGCATAAACTAACATATAAATTCGAAACAGGAAATATAGAAAATAAAATAGTAGATAACTTAGAAAATTTATATAGGAAGTTAAATTGAAATGGAGTTGTAAGATGTCTAGATATACTGTAGTTTGTAGAACAAGAAAATATGGTGTTAAAGCTATTATAACTATTACTATATTATTTATTTTAGTCTTATTTGAAGTGCTTGGCGGTAGAAGTTATTTTGATGAAATTTTAGGTTTATGTGGTATGTTATATATGATATTGTTATTATTTGCCAGAAGGCTGACAAACGAAGATAAAATATCAGTTTTGCTTTTGTTAACGGTAATATGTATTGGTGTACTGTCTAATGTTTATAGTAAAATTAATGTATCAATATATTCTGTTTTAGTGGATCTTGTTGTAGAGTCTAAATTTTTATGGGTATTTTTCGCAACAAAATATTTTGTTACGAAAGTAGAAATGAAAGATGTGAGTAGGATTCTAAGACCATTTGCAAAGATTTTTGCTGTTACAGCTATGATTTTTGCATTAATATCCCAAGTTGTAAATATAGGAATGACGGGGAGTGAAAGATATGGGTTGAAGGAATTTAAATTTTTCTTTCCTATGTCATTTCAATTTTTAGCAGTGGCAATGGTAGCAATTGCTGTAATATCAAATAAACAATCAAGAAAAAACTATAGATACTATATTTGCATGTGTATAGCTTTAATATTAGCAACTAAAAGTTCACCCTTATTATTTTCAGTATTTTTTTTGATATTATTAGTGTATTTAAAAAAGAGAGAAGAACTAAAAACAAGTACGCTCGTCATATTAGGGGTACTAGTACTAATATTAGGAACATTTCAAATACAGACATATTTGTTAAATGAGAATGCTCCAAGATATTTATTCTTTTATTATGGAGGAAAAACAGCTAATACTTATTTTCCGTTTGGAGCTGGTTTTTCAACATTTGGATCTGATCAAGCTGCAAGAAATTATTCTGAATTATATTTTCGATATGGTTTTAATGGATTATTTGGAATGAATCAAAAAGATGGTTCATTTTTGAGTGACACGTTCTGGGCGATGGCATTGGGACAATTTGGATGGATTGGTTTTATTTTATATGTTATTGTTTATATTAGAATTTTTAATAGTATAAAGAAAGTGAAATTGAATTTAGAACAGAGAGCTTTTTGTTATGCAGCGTATGCGGCACAGTTAATACATGCTGTTGGTTCAGCAATATTGTCTAGTTCAGCAGGCGTTATTAGTGCAATTGCAATAGGAATGGTATTAGGTGGAAGTTATAGCAAAAATAGAAATAAAAAATAGGAGTAAAGATGGGAAAGTATAAATATTTATTTAAAAATATAGGGATTATGACTATTAGTAATTTTGGAACAAAAATACTTTCATTTTTAATGGTTCCATTGTATACTAATTTACTTTCAACTAGTGAATATGGTACATATGATTTATATCAAACAACATTATTTTTATTTGTTCCTATTTTATCATTGAATATAGCAGATGCAATCATGCGTTTCAGCATGGATAAAAATCAAAAATTAGAAGAAATTATAGGAATTGCATTTAGAATATTTCTAAAAGCAACAGCTGTTTGTATTGTTTTAACAGTTATAAATTATAAATTAAATATTTTTAAAGTATTTAATTCGTATATACACTTTTTTTGTATATATTTTGCTGTTAGCTTATTGTTTGATATTTTAAGCCAATTTGCAAGAGGTACAGAAAAGATTTTAGATGTTGGTATAGCTGGAATTATTAGTTCAGTTACAATGTTAGTAAGTAATATTTTATTTTTAGTATATTTTCATATGGGATTAACAGGATATTTTCTAGCTAATTGCTTGGCATATATATTATCAGATGCTTATTTGTTTATACGATTAAAAATATGGAAATATATTAAAGTACAAAATATTAATAAAGAAGTTCAGAAAGAAATGGTAAAATATAGTGTGCCAATGGGATTAGGAAATATAGGTTGGTGGATTAACAATGTTTCTGATAGGTATATAGTTACATGGATTTGCGGAGTAGGTGTGAATGGAATATATTCAGTTGCCTACAAAATACCATCTTTATTATCTATGTTCCAACAAATATTTAATCAAGCATGGACTATATCAGCTGTAAAAGAATACGATTCTAATAAAAACGAATTTTATAGTAATGTATACAATTGTTATAATATAGGAATGATACTGACATGTTCTGTTTTAATATTGTTTGATAAAGTGATTGCAAAAATCTTGTTTGGAAAAGGATTTTATTTAGCATGGCAGTATGCTCCATTTTTAATGATTTCTGTAGTTTTTGGAGCATTGGTACAGTTATTAGGTGGGATATTTGCAGCTACAAAAGAATCTGTGGTTTTTGGAAAAACTATTATGATAGGTGCAGTTATTAATACAATTTTAAATATTGTTTTAGTATATTGCATGGGAGCAATAGGAGCGGCTGTAGCGACATCTGTATCATATATGATTATATGGGCAATTCGATTAAGGGAAATATATAAAAGAATGGAATTGAATATAAATTTAAAAAAAGATATATTCGCTTATATAATATTATATGTGCAAGCTATAGGATTAATTATAAGTAATAATTTTTTGAAAGAAAGTATAATAATTCAGATTGTAAGTCTGTTAATTTTGATTTTAATTTATTTTAGAACAATAAAGAAATATTTAATGAGAATATTAAAAAGATAAAAAATTATAAAATCTAGGAAAAGTAAATAGAGGAACTAAAAATGCTAAAAGAAGTTACAAAAAGAATAGTTACCAATGTATTAATAGCGTTTTATCAGCCGTTATTATTTGCTATTTTGCTTTCGATGTTATTTATGTTTATGTATTTATATGTCCACTATCCAGAAGAGTCGCAAAAAAATTGGCTTTCAGCGGTTAAAGTATGGGGAAAACATTTAAAAAGAGATTCAAAATTCAGAAAAATGTTTTATTTATCATTTTGTTGTGCGATGATTTTATTTCGGACATTATTAAACAGGTCAATTAGTACTAATCCATTAGAAGATGTATGGGGAGTTTGGGGAATATATAAATTTGATGTTAATCTTGGACAAATGGTGTTAACAACAGAATGTATAGAAAATGTGATATTATTTGTGCCATATATGATATTGATATTATATAATTTTTCAGATAGGTTATTGAAAGATAATTTGAAATTAAGTCAGATATTAAAGAAAAGTTTTTTGATTTCTTTTTTGAGTTCATTTGTGATAGAGACGTTGCAATTAATTTTTCATGTTGGAACGTTTCAGATATCAGATTTGTTTTTTAATACATTGGGTGGAATAGCAGGAGGTATAATATATTTTCTTGTACAAACTTAAGTTCTCAGGGACCTTAAGAAATCAGTCTACAAAGTGAATAGTTATATTGAATAAAAATACGAAAAAATTTGAAAAATAGGTTCACTTTTTATAAAAAAGGAACTTTTATATTGTAAAGGGGAGAAAATACGAATGAATACAACATTAATTATCATGGCAGCAGGAATTGGCTCTAGATTTGGAGAAGGAATCAAACAGTTAGCCCAGATGGGACCAAACGGAGAGATCATCATGGATTATTCCATTCATGATGCAAAAGAAGCAGGATTTAATAAAGTAGTCTTTATTATCCGCAAAGACATTTTCAAGGAGTTCGAAGAGATTATCGGAAACAGGATCAAAGAACAGATCGATGTCGAATATGTATTTCAGGAGCTTGATGATCTGCCAGAAGGTTTTGAAGTACCAGAAGGAAGAACAAAACCATGGGGAACAGGACAGGCAGTCTTATGCTGCAAAGATGTAGTGAAAGAACCATTTGTGATCATCAATGCAGATGATTATTATGGAAAAGAAGCATTTGTGAAACTGCATGATTTCTTAGTATCTGGAGAAGACCTTGGAAGAGAATTTACCATGGGAATGGGCGGATTCATTTTAAAGAACACATTAAGCGACAATGGAACAGTGACCAGAGGAGTCAGTGTTGTCGATGAGAATGGTTTATTAAGTCAGGTACATGAGACAACAGGAATCGAAATGGGAGAAGACGGACAGATCAAATGCGACAGTGAAGAAGTACAAGAATGGATCAGTCCAGAAGATAAAGTATCCATGAACATGTGGGCAGGATATCCAGAATTTTTAGATTTCTTAGCAGAAGATTTCATAGATTTCCTTGCGAATGTGGAAGAAGGAGATTTAAAGAGCGAATATCTGTTACCGAACATCGTGGACAAGCTTTTGAAAGAAGAAAGAGCGAATGTGAAGGTGCTGGAGACACAGGATCGTTGGTTTGGAGTTACATATAAGGAAGATAAAGAGACTGTGCAGAAGGCTTTTAGGGAGTTGATTGCTGATGGAGTTTATGCGGAGAAGCTTTGGGAGTAGATGAATAGGTGGTAGCCAATAGAATGTGGTTTTTGTTAGGATCATGTTTTATTGGCTATGTTTGTATATGAAACAGGGAGAATATATGAGATTACAAGAGAGAGATTATTTAGAAGGGTTAACAGAGAAAGAGCAAGAAAAATACAGGGAAATTTTAGAAGAAGAAAAAAGACGAGCTGGTGGATTTGGAAGAGTATATATGTTTAGAGAGTATCCAAAGGCTGTAAGACATTGTTTAAGTTTATTTCCTAATAACTATTTAGATATAAATAATTTGCAAAATGAGGAATTATTAAAAGAGAAAAATCAGGAGTTTAGTAAAATAATTTCTGATAATGAATGTATTGAGAGAAATATTACAAAGTATATAAATAAAAATGATGGGTTTCATATAATAGGATCAATATTAAAGTGTGGAGGATATAACTTTGGTCATCATGATGCGTTTTTATTTCCAGAATTTCAATTAGGAAGTTCTATGAGACCAGATTATTTATTGATAGGGAAGAGTTCAGGAGGATACGAATTTATTTTTGTAGAATTAGAAAGTGTATATGGAAGAATTACGACTAAAGATGGGCAATTGGGAGAGTGTTTTCACAAAGGAATATATCAAGTGAAAGATTGGTCAAGATGGTTGCAAGCAAATTATGATTCTTTGTTTGGAAAATTTAAAGAGTTAAAAAATAGAGAAGAATGTTTACCAGAAGAATTTATTGAATATGATGAAAGTAGAATGCATTATGTAGTCGTTGCAGGGAGAAGATCAGATTTTAATGATTTGACTTATCGAATAGCCAGAGAATCATTTTTAAAAGAGAATATAAAGTTATTACATTATGATAATTTAATTGATTTTTCAAATAGTATTGTTGGTGAATTGTCATATTAAATTTGAAAATAATGGAGGATGTGAAAATGAGTAAAAAAGAGCAAGTATTGATTTTAGGAAATGGATTTGATTTAGCACATGATTTACCAACAAAATATGAAGAATTTTTAAAATTTACAGAATATGTATTAGCATTATCAGATACAAGTTTTTATGAGAATCAAAATCAAGAAAAGGCATCGAGAATAATAAAGACATTATTAGAAGAAAAATGTGAGTTGAAAGATGGAAAAGATGAAAAGGTAGAAAAATTTCTGGTAGAAAATGCCCAGATAGATATTAAATTAGTAGAGTTATTAAATAATAATAAATGGGTATATTATTTTAAAACAAATAAGGAAAACAGAAAAGAAAATTGGATTGATTTTGAAAGTGAAATAGCAGATGTTATTAAATTATTGGAAGAAATTAGAAAAAAATATTATGTGAAGGCTGTAAGAAAAATAGATGAGATAGAAGGTATAAAAGAATATGATATTTTTTTGGATTGTATGGGATTGGATAAAAATCCAAATGGGAATAAAATCACCTCAAAGGATTTTGAAAATATCAATAAAATATTGTTAAAAGATTTAGAAAATTTAATAGAGGCATTAGAAACATATTTAAGAGATTATGTGGGAAAATATGATATAGATAGTTATAGTCAAAATATTATAGATTTGAATCCTAAATATATACTTTCATTTAATTATACAGATACATATGAAAAAATATATAAGTTGGGAGATGAAGAAAAATTATATTGTTATATTCATGGAAAAATACGAAGAAATAAAAAAGAAAGTTGTAATATGATACTAGGTATAGATGAGTATTTAGAAGATGATGAGAGACAAGAAAATGATGATTTTTTAGAATTTCAAAAATATTATCAACGAATTAAAAAGCAAACATATTTTTCATTCAATAAATGGCTGGAACAATTAAAAGATGAAAATAAAAATAATAAAATAAAAGTTTATATATTTGGTCATTCATTAGATGTCACAGATAAAGATATATTGCTAGAATTTTTAAAAAATAAGAATTGTGAAGTGTACATATTTTATAAAGATAAAAAAGCATACGGAAGTCAAATTGCCAATTTGATTAAATTAATAGGAAGAGAAGAATTATTAGAACGATTGAAAAACCAAATAAAATTTATCAAACAAACAGATATGAAAAAAATTAAAGATAGTACATTTGATGTAGAAAGAGATATAAGAAAATTATCAATTTTAGATAAAATGAATGATGAGGAAATGGATAATTTGTTGGCTAAATTAAAAATGAAGATAACAGATAGAGATACAAAATATTTTCAAAATCAAGAAAATGTGGTTAGGGTGTTTTATGAAATGTATGAAAAGAAATTGGTATCAAAAAAATGTGCAGAACTTATGCTTCAGGTTATAGAAGGTTTTGAAAAATCAGAAAGTTTTAATGTAGATGATTGGTTTTATATATCAATAGATCAAAGAGAATATCAACCTAAAGGATTGGTAGAATTTATTAACAAAGTTAAGGATTTGAATGAAAGAAAGAAAAAAGTAATAGAAGAGAATGGTGATTTAGAGCAATCTAAAATAAGAATTGAAGGAAAGGATATTTTAGAAGAATATGAAACAAGAAGAGATTTGCAAGAAGAAGAATGTAAAAAATTAATTGAAGAAGTATTAAAAAGTATGAAAGACCAAAAGAATTGTGAAATTATAATGCGTAAATTATCAAGTATAATAATTAATAATACATTGGTTGCACAAAAAGTATTGGTAGATATAAAAAAAGATGAAACAACAAGTAGAAATAATAAAATTCGAATTAATTCATTATTACATGATTGTGAAGAAATAGAATATATACGTGATCAAGTAGAGCGGGACATGAAACAGGAGGCGGAGGCATTACTAGATGAGAGAAACTTAAATTAAGCTAAGAATAGTACAGAATGCTCATAGCTGTGGCTTATTCACTGAGAAGAACTTAAGTTCCCAGGGACATTAAGAATTCAGTCTACAAAATAAATTGCAATATTAAACACAATTATTAAAAATATTCCAAACAAAACATTATTTTAATTTCAGTAAAAGTTTTTTAAATCCAGAATTATTATTAGAAAGTCCGGCATATCTTATATGTGAAAGATTCAAATCACATATATACGGAAAAAAGTATTATATAGAAGCATTTCCTTGGATGAATCAGCAAAGAGATTTTTCAATGTGTGGACATATTGCTGCATGGAGTATTCTGAAATATTATGAAAATAGTTTCAGTTTGACGGGTGGTAAGAATTTATCAATAGGGGAAATAGTTGAACATTTATCAGAACAAGCAAATAGGAAATTACCCTCTACAGGTTTGAATTTGCAACAAATTTCTAGTATATTTAAAGCATATAATTTTACACCGATTATTATAAAAAGAGAAGAAGGAAAGGAGGATGAGTTTTTTAGAGAGGTATTGGCATATATTGAATCAGGAATACCAGTATTAGCAGTATCTAATACAAAAGAGCATGTATTTTCTATAATTGGACATGGAGAAATAAAAAATAGAAATGATATAGAAGATAATAAAGAATTTATTATGCATGCAGAATATATAGATGAACTATATATTAGTGATGATAATTATTTGCCATATCGAAAAATAGAATGCAAAAGAGAAGCGAAGGCTGAAGCAGATATTACAATTAGTGATATTGATTTTGCAGTAATACCCTTATATAACCGAATTCATTTGGAATACAGAGCATTGTATGAAAGAGTTAAAAGTTATATAGAGACAAATAATTTAAATGTAAAATCAGGAATAATTGTAAAAATTTGTTTATTATCATCTAATAAGTTAAAAGAAAAAGTATTACAAAATACAGAGATAAATCCTAAATTGCAAGATATATTATTGAGACTTGAGATGCCCAAATATGTATACAAAGAATAAGGTATCTGCAAGAATTATTGCAGATAGTACAGATTCAGCTGGTGATACATCTCCATGGTTGTTGGTTCATGATGATACTAGCATTAAATTTTATGATAAAGAAGAATGGAAGATGCTAAAGGAAAAAATTGAACCGTATCAATTTAATGGAGATAATTTGAAAGGATATTTATCATGACAAGAATAATACCTGATATCAAAAGGGAATATGAGGAGCAAATAATCATAATACAATCACCCAATAATGTAGAATATAAGAACAATATAAAGAGAGTAGGGAAAAAATATTAGAAATTAAAGCTAGCTATATGGAAGCATATAAGGAAGCAGAGGCAATGGTGATTTATTAAGGAGTGAGTAGATATGAGTTTTGAAATAGATATTAATTATAAAAGCTATATAAAAGGGATGGATGATTATATCAAAGAATTTGAAAAACTAAAAAAAGAAAACCCACAAGAGGCTAAAATAAGAGCAAAGGAAAGCTTGATTGAATCTGGTGTTTTGGATGAAGAAGGAAATCCTAAGAAACAAATTTGTGATTAATTGAATGGAGATGAGGAGTATGATGGGGTATAATCAGATGTATGAGAAATTACCTAATCTTGTCTTTGGTTTTCATGGATGTGATAAAAGTACATATGAAAAAGTGATTTTTGATAAGCGTAGAAATGCAAAACATACTATTAGTATGAGAAAAGATATTTTTGAATAAAAAGTATTTCTACCTGTAGTCTAAGACTTTAAGGAGATATTAGGATTCTTTGCAAATGGGACTTGCATAATATAACAAGACATCTGTTACAATCAGTCATTGTTTATCGTATGGCTACAAAAACAAATTAAGATAACTAAACAATATTAAATACAAAAGGATAATAGAGATGAGGTGTTGTATTGGCAGTACAAATAAACATCTCAGTGGCACCACAACGCCTAGGGAGTATCCTAAAGTTTGTGTAACCCTTCAAACGTAAGCGCTTTATCTAAGGGTGGATTTTCAATGCACACAAATCCTGTCATAATGATTGCTAGATGCTAGTGTTTTACTTCCATCGTTTGCTAGATGAATGAAAATGCTAGTACTTTACTACAATTATGGAGGAGTACAATGAGAGCAAAAAGACGTACCGAACAGGAACAGTATGAGATCATCATGGAATGCAGACAGAGCGGACTTTCTGATCACCAGTGGTGTCTGGAACATGACATCAATCCAGGAACTTTTTATAACTGGGTCCGTCGTTTTCGCAAGCAGGCTTGTGAATTTCCAGCACCAGCAGGAAAAGACCGGTTTCAGGCGATCCATCAGGAAGTTGTAAAAATGGAGATCATTCCAGACCAGTCAACCGATCTTTATGGACCGTCTTCTACAGAAGATATTGCAGAGATCACAAAACCCGTTGCAACAATGGAACTTCAGATCGGACAGGCTGTTCTGCGGATCAGTAACCAGACCGATCCACGGTTACTGGAACAGACATTAAAACTTATAGGAGCATTCTCATGTTAGGCGATATCTCTGTTGTGGATGATATTTATATTGTCTGTGGATATACGGATATGAGAAAACAGATCGATGGATTATATTCGATCGTGAAGGATCAGTTTCATATGGATCCAGAGCAGAGAGCGTTATATCTTTTCTGTGGCAGGCGTTGTGACCGGATCAAAGCACTTTTATATGAAAACGATGGCTTCGTATTATTATATAAAAGACTGACGGCCTCCGAGGGAAGATACCGCTGGCCAAGAAATAAAAATGAAGTACAGCCGATCACCTGGAGACAGTTCGACTGGCTGATGTCAGGTCTGGAGATCGAGCAGCCAAAAGCGATCAGACCAAGAAAACCTGAGAATGAAAAAGAGTAAAAAAGTCCCATTTTACTAGGGATTCCGTCGTTTTTATGGTATAATGAGAACAGTAAAAAAAAGGAGTTTTATACCATGAGTTCAGGCAGAAATGATATCCGGCTGATCGAGCTGAAGGATACGATCTCACAACTAAATCAGACGATCCGTGTGCAGACGGAGATGATCAAAGATCTTCGAAAAGCGATCGAAGAACATCATGCATCCGATGAAAAGAAGGATCAGATCATTTCAAACCTGCAGGCAGAGATCTCATATCTGAAAGCAAAGCTGTTTGGAGCCTCCAGTGAAAAAAGACGGAAAGAAGATCTTCCGGGACAGATGAGTCTGTTTGATGAACTTATGGAGGAAGAACCGGCAAAAGAGATCGAACCGGAATATATTGAGATCAAAGCCCATGAAAGAAAGCGGAAAAAGAAACCGGATCTTAACGAACAGTTCCGTGATATCCCTGTCCGTCAGGAATTCGTTGACACTCTGACAGAAGAACAGAAAACATGCAGTATCTGCGGAACAAAGATGGTCGAGATCGGTCATGAACTGATCCGAAGTGAAGTCATCTTTACACCGGCGAAACTGGAACGTGTGGAATATATCGCTACAACTTATGGATGCCCAAAGTGCAAAGAAACGGAGGAACCGCAGTTCGTTAAAGATAACGGGATTCCTGCACTTCTGCGTGGAAGTTATGTGTCTCCATCGCTTGCAGCACATGTGATCTGTCAGAAGTTCATGAACGCAATGCCACTGTACCGGCAGGAAAAAGACTGGGAACAGCTGGGAGCAACGATCACGAGAGCTTCCATGGCAAGATGGATCATCCACTGTTCCAAAACATACTTTCAGCCAATATATGAATATTTTGAGAAACAGCTGAAGAAACGAAAGTTTCTGATGATGGATGAAACACGTCTTCAGGTGCTGAAGGAAGAAGGGCGGAGAGCCCAGACACAGTCTTTTATCTGGGTGGTACGCAGCGGAGAAGACGGACTGCCAAAGATCGTGCTCTATCATTATACGGAAACAAGAGCAGGAAAACATGCGGTCGGATTTCTGGACGGGATCAAGCCGGGATATTACTTTATGGCAGACGGCTATCATGGATATAACCTGTTGAAGGATGGAAAACGCTGCTGTTGTTATGCACATATCCGCAGATATCTTCTGGAAGCGATCCCGAAAGGTCATGAAAAAGATTATACAGATCCTGCCGTTCAGGGAGTTTTGTATTGTGATAAGCTGTTTGAATATGAACGGCGTTATCGTGAAAAAGGGTTTTCTCCGGAACAAAAAAAGAAACGACGTCTCAAAGATGAAAAACCAGTCATTGAGGCTTTTTTGTCATGGCTTGATGCACAGACACCTGTCAAAGGAAGTCGTCTTGACCAGGCTGTGATATACATCCGAAACCGAAAAGATTCACTGATGACATATCTGGAAGATGGAAGGTGCAGTCTCAGTAACAACCTAAGTGAAAATGCGATCCGTCCGATCACGGTCGGAAGAAAAAACTGGTTGTTCTGTGATTCTGTAGACGGAGCCAATGCCAGTGCGATCTGTTTTACAATGATCGAGATGGCAAAAGCATATGATCTGAACGTGTATAAGTATTTAAATTTCTTATTGGAAAAACGTCCAAATGCGAGAACTGCCCAGAAAGAATTAGAAAAACTAGCACCGTGGAATGAAGAAGTGCAAAAGATGTTTGCTAGGAAAATGAAGTAAAGTACTAGCATTCTATTATTCTAGCAACACCCTAAGATAAAGCGCTTACTTCCTATCTTACACTTTTTTCATAGATGCGGAGTAAATATTCATTCATCCGCGTAATCAGTTGTTGATTATTTTTTCTCCTTTTTATGTAGTACTCTAAATACTCCCTTTGGTACATTGCTAAGATGTCTGCCATTGTTTCATATAAAACTGCTGGATCATGGATCGTATCGTAAGATGGCTGCATCAGTGATCTTTTTATTAAGATATGCTCGAAGAATTGTCGTTTTTCTTTGTCTTTTGGATCAAAGATTTTGTCGTAGATCTGAAGCATTGTTTCGTTGAACGAATCCATGTTTTGTAGTTGTGTGGTTATGTATGGCAGAGCTGGTTTTAACTTCTTTTGATCAGTCAGATTCAGCGACCTTGCTGCTGAATCTGACTTGCTTGATCCCTGTTGATATGATAAACTTTTAATTGTGTAACGATAGCTCAGACTCCGCTTAAACGAAGCTGCGATCCCTTTCCCAATTCGATCGCTTGGCCATGATTTAATATTCATCATCATCTGGTGTCTCCGTTCTGGAGTCTAGGTTGTTGTACTCATCGTACCAATCTGTGTGACCTTCTTCATCGTCATAGCCGTAAAACTTCTGTCCGTCTGAGTTATAATCGATGCGGTCGTAGTCTTTTGGTGGATTGGTTGTGTCGAATAGATCTTTTAAGAATCCCATATTGCTTTCTCCTTTCTGTAAATTAATTATTTGTAAAATAGTTTTCCGTTTTTGAAATGTAGCAATTGATCATTGTAATCTTGTAAACTATCATCTTCGATTTCATCCAAAATCTGTTGAAATTCTGGTACGATGTAACCATACTTCTCTCGAATAAATTTGGTATATGATTTTAATTCTAAAAGTTCATTTTGATTCATAATTTAATCTCCTCCTATTTATGCCATCAGACAAATTGTTAATAATATGTAGTAGCCCATTGATTTAAACCATAGCTTCAATCTTCGGACTCGTTCAGCATCTCTTTCATCTTCTGTTTCTAGAAGCATTTGACATACTTCATAGAGATTTAGAATACTTATCTTACCTCCTGCAATGATAAATAGCCAAAAATTGTCTACCCTTATAATAATATTAAGTATCATCGCAAAAGCTACAAATAACAAATATAAAATATATTTCCCTATTTTTCTTTCTCTTCTACCTCTAGCTGCTGGCCAGAAAAATATAATCCAGCCAGCAAGCAAATAAATTGGTATTTGTAATCCATAATCCACCATATCTAATTTTTTTTGTTTTCTCCCGTGCGTGATAAAAAATCATCCATTTTCTCTGCTTCTCCTTCATAATAATCAGATACTGCTGAGTCATCTTCGAGCTCCGCGATATAAAGATCCAATTCACCGCGCACTTTCATAATTTCATCTCTTTCCTGCTGTGCTTTGAACACATCATAACAAACATGCTCCTTTTGCCCATCTGGTAAATCCATCCAAACGATACAACATTCATCAATTATCTGCTGGACTTGACGAAGTTTCTTTCTAATTTTTTTATACTGATTTGGTGCAAACATAACAATATCCTCCTCATATAATCAAGTGTTTTTTATTGAAAATTCAAGGTTTTCCAACCTTTCATATCTCAGTGAATAAGCCACAGCTATGAGCATTTCGATGTATCAGGTACTGAAATAGCGGTTGAATGGTATACGAAATAAAACGTCATTGATTTTCGCTTTACTGGCCTTGTGTATACCCTTCCCTCTATGGCAGCTAACCTCCTATATCCACCAGGATCATCTCTGTCTCCAGAGGTCCTAACTTCCTTCGTCCTGCCTGCCCATAACCAGGGTGTCAGCTATGCTCCTTAACGGGGTCATGCCCCCTGGAAAGTATTCCTGCCGACTACTGGCTCATTCTTTGTATTTTTGATTACTGACCTGCTTCCTGTACCAGCACCGTAAACAGTGGACGTTATCTGTTACATTCTGCTTTGTTCAGTGACTGTCCTATTGACAGTCTCCACTATAGTTACTTATTTTGCTTATGCTGCCTGCAGATAAATCTTCGGCCTTTTGATATCATTTATCATCTTCTTTGGATCATATGCCACACCTTTTGTTAGTATGGCATAAAAGATACGAAGTGCTTTTGCTGCGACCGCCATAAGCGACTGCATCTTCTTTAACGGATTTATCCTTCTGGTTGTGTAATATATATGCAGTTCTTTAAACTCCGCATTTTTCGACACAAGTGACATCGCAACCTCAAAGAGCAGATATCTAAGCCTCTTTCGGCCTCGTCTGCTTATCCTTGTCTCTCCCTTGTGCTTGCCTGAACTGTTCTCAACCAGTGCTAATCCTGCAAGTTTCTGCAATTCTTTTGGATTATTGAAGCGGCTGATATCTCCCACTTCCGCCAGAAATCCTGACACTGTCTTGATCCCTACACCCTTGATCTCCAACAGCTTTTCTGCCATCGGAATCTGTTTTACCAGCTCTTCGATCAGAGCCATTACTTCCTGAAGACGTACATTCCTAGATTCGTAATCTTCTAAAAGCATACGGATCTCCATTCTTGCAGATACTGCACCTTCCTTACTTCCGACACTGTGCTCGGCAGCTTCCATCAGGGTCTTTGCCCTCGCTTTTCCAACTGCTCTCATCTTTGCATCCCGCCAGATCTGGTTCACTCCATCAATACCCAACGTCAAGATATCTTCTGGAAGCGGTGCCACTTTAAGAATCATCATTCCACTTTTAGCATCTGGTTTCCCATATACCGTCTTATATTCAGGAAAATATATATTGAACCAACGACTGATCCTGTTCTGAATTCTCGTAAGCTCTGCCTGTAATTGAAATCTTATGTTCGATGCTGTTCTAAGGTCAGCATAAACACCTTCCGGAAGATATGGGATCATATACCGTCCCTCTCTAACTAATCCTGCGATAACTTTCGGATCCTTACGGTCATTCTTAGTCGGATGATTATCGTCGAGTTCTTTTGATTTTTTTACATGATGAGGATTCACAAGAACTGGCCTCATTTCATTATCCTGAAGAAATTTTCCAAGATTAAACCAGTAATGTCCTGTTGGTTCCATACCTGGAACAACTTTATCCTTTTCATGCATTTCTTTCATATCCTGAATCCACGCCTTAAATGACATGAATCCAGCTTCTGTGTTACTAAACTTAAATGGCTTCTTTGAATACTCAATTCCTCTATAATCAAAAGCTCTTGCATAATGTGTTTCACTTCCAATATCAATTCCAAGTACCAAAGTATTTTCTGTAATAGCTTCAATTTTTGCATTCTGTGTGTTAGACTTCATTGTAGATACCTCTCTGTTCAATAAGATTTTTACTAACCTGCCAGTCAGTAGTCTTATTGTACTCTGAGGTATTTTCAATTTTCAACATCCACGTTTTTTATTATACAGGAAGCTCCTTATAAAATCACATTATAAAATTAAGGACTTCACAGCTGTTTTTAATCCTTTAGACCATTATACTATCTACTCCTCTGATTTTGTATCGGGTAAAAAATAGTCCAAATCTCCAACTAATGATAATTTGTCAATTTTTTTCTTTACTTCTTCTAAAAATTCTTCTGGCCAACAAACAGCTAATAGTGATTCATCAATTTCTTTCCCTATCTCTTCAAATGATTTTTCTGTCAATCCTTTTTCTTCTCGTCTTCTTTTTTCATTTAACAGCCATTTGTTTTTTTGTTCTTCTATTGCTTCATTTAATAACTCTCCTACTGGTATAAGATTTGAGAAATCTGCTTCTTCTTCTGTTTCTTTTAAAGGTTCATAATCCGCTACATATTTCCTTATTACTTGCATTCTTATATACGATCTGCGTTCATCAATTTCTTTTTCATTAATTTCTAACTTTTTTTTTATATTCTTTGCATACTTTCCGTTTTTATAATTTTTCCGCTTACAATACATACTGTCATATTCATAATTTTGACCCAATTTTTCTATAGGTATGCCCAATAATTTATATTTTTCCTCGAGCAATTTATGTAATGTTAAATCTTCTCTTAAAGCTTGCTTAATCTTGTCATGATAATTTATATCTAATTCTATTTCCATCTGTTTTTCTGGTTTTATTTTTTCAGCCTCTTTTTCTGCCATGTTATTAAGCTCCTCCGTTCTCAACTCTGCCATAATAGAATATAAATCATCCCATTTTTCAATTAATTTCTCTAGTTCCTGCTGTATTCCTAAAATCCATGCATATTTTTCAAGAGTATTTATTCCTAACGTATCATTATCTGACATTTTATCATCTATCATATCCCCTAGGGTTTTTGCCATTTGTTTTGTTTTTTGAACTGTTATTTTTGCTGGAACATTAAGGCTATTAGTTAATTTCAAGGCAACATTATCTATAAGATTTTCATCAGCACCTGCAGCCTTAAATATGTGCAAGAATCCATCATATAAATCACAAACAAATTCACTATCTAGTTTATCTATTTCTTTTTCTTCTTTTCGTAGTGGTGCCAATTTACCTTCTCCTGGATATTCTTTGAGTAATGTCAAAACAAAATCTTTTCCCTCTATATCAAAAAGATACATATTATTATTAAGTTTTTTTAATATGTCCATTTCTTCTCGCAAATTTATACATTTTTTTATTATTTCTCCGAAATATCTATTTTGATCTTCATAAAATCGATCTTTATCATTGGCCTTTTCCTCCAATTCGTAATATTCATTTATAACCCCTCTTAATGTAAATATATTACTTTCTATAATATTCTTTAATGTAACTATATCATCCAGCGTTTCTTTCGTATAATATTGTAACTCAACATTCAATTTCAATATGTCATATTCCTTATTTTCTATCGCATTCTGTACAATTAAATCAAATTTGCTACTAGAATTAAATTCATATTTTGCGCTCATAAGCAGATCTTTTGATTGTTCTAAATTAAGCTTTAATCCTATACATAATGACATCACCATTTTCTTTTTCGGATAATAAGTTTTTCTCTGTTTAATTCTATTAAAAATCTTTGAATCAATGTTAGCCATTCTACAAATATCTTTATCATTCATACCAGATATATGAATTAATTCCAAAAGTTTCTTTTGAAATGATAATGTCACATGATTCAAATTTTCTTTGAAAAAATTTTGATTTTTTCTAAAGTCAAAACCATTAATTCTATGATTGCTTTCTATATATTTGTTAATCTTATTCAATATTTGATTTGAGAGTTGAAAAGATTTATCATCATATATAACCAAAATAATTTCCATGTCATGCTCAAATAAAAATTTACGGAAAACTGATACAGCAATTTCTAATGCTTGATCTTTCGGAAAACCACTCATTCCTGTTGCAATTAGTGGAAATGCAATGCTTTTACATTTTAACTTTTCAGCCTCTTTTAAAGATTTATCATAACACTTCTCAAGATTCCTAAACTCTTCGTGTTTCCCATCTATCCAAATTGGTCCTACGGTATGAATGATATATTTTAATTTTGCATTAAGGTTAAAAGCTTTTGTAACTTTTATATCACCTTTAGATATTTTTCCTATCTTTTTACGTTCCCTTAGTAATTTCTCTTCTCCTTCTTTTCCTACTGCTCTATAAATTGCAAAGTCTGTACCACACCTGACTTCAGGTTCTGAATTAGTTATATTAACAATAATCTCCGCGGTTACCTTTGTTATATCGTTTCTAATAATTCTAAACGGCATATTAGTTCCTCCTTTTTACTTCACAACTGTAATCTTCAAAATTAAATTAATCCGTATCGACCATTTCCTTGTCACAATACAAATATACTACCATTTTTTATCAAAATGGTCGCTTCTAAAACGACATTTTAAAAGCGCTAATATTTAATAAATATCAACGCTTCCTTTCTCTCCTATTATCTAAGGTATTTTTTGTATAATATTCTAACTCTATATTTAATTCATAAATATTGTATTCCTTATTTTCAATTGCCCTCTCTACAATTAAATCAAATTTGCTGCTTGGATTAAATGCAAAACCCGCTCTCATAAGTAAGTCTCTTGATTGTTCTAAATTAAGCTTTAATCCTATGCATAATGACATTACCGTTTTCTTTTTCGGATGATAGTTTTCATTACATTGAATTTTAGAAAAAAGCCTTCGATCGATATTTGCTCTTCTCCATATATCTTTATTTTTCATATTAGATGCAACAATTAATCCAAACAGTTTATCTTGAAACGATATTCCTATATGATTAGTTTTTCCTCCAAAACCATCTTCCTTTTCTCCTAGTCCCAAAACTCTAATTCTATCTTCGTTAAATGGATATTCTTTCTCATGACCTTTCTCCACATAATGATCATCTATATATTCATTAATTTCAGCTAATATTCGATTTGAAAGCTGAAAAGATTTATCATCATATACAACTAAGATAATTTCCATATCATGCTCTAATAAAAAACTACTAAATACTGATACTGCAATTTGTAATGCTTTATCTTTAGGAAATCCATATACACCTGTTGCAATTAATGGAAATGCAATGCTTTCACATTTTAACTCCACAGCCTTTTCTAAGGATTTCCTATAACAATTCTCAAGAATTTCAAACTCTCCTCGTTTTCCATTCTCCCAAATTGGTGCTACTGTATGAATAATATATTTTGCATTAAGCTGAAATGCATCTGTAACTGCAATATTGCCCCTGTTTATCTTTCCTATCTTTTTTCGTTCTTCTAATAATTGATTTTTTCCTGCTTCCTCATATATCGCAAAATCTGTACCGCTCCCAACTTTTGGTTTTGGATTTGCTGTATTAACAATAATATCCGCTACTACTTTTGTTATATCATTTCTAATAATTTTAAACGGCATATCATTTCCCCCTATTCCTTTCATAATAAATTTTGTTTTCAAAAAAACAACTGCTTAATATAACTTTTCACATTAATAGAATATTATCTTTTTCTAATTACGAATATCACTGAATTTAGCAAAGAAGAATTAGAAAATTTATTCAATGTACAATAGCAAAAAGATGCCTTGTGTTTCAACATGGCATCTTTTTGATTAATAGATTATTTATCCTATTTCGCAGACCAAATCTTTTACTATATTTAAATATCTCCCCAACAATTTTTCTACTCTATCTACATCTGCTTTAGTTAAACCTATTTTTTCTGAACAATCATAAATAAATCTTTTCTCTTGCTCATCATATTCCCCATCCGCATACAAAAGTCCTAATGTTTCTAACAATACAATTTTCTTATGTTTTTGCTCTGATTTCTCATAAATTTCTAAAATTTTGTCTATTTCCATTGCATTTTCCAAATCAAATGATTCTATTTCCATCTCTTTACAATATTCTTCAATCATTGCAATTTCTTCTTTTTCTATGACATTATTTGCTTTTGCTGCATGAATACTTAAACTTACAAAAGCCTCTTTTTCATTTGATAAAAGTTGATTTAAAAACATATTTTCCCCCTTATTAATCTTCTTGAATTTTTTCCATAACATATTTTGCTTCATATACTGAATTATTAATTTCTTTATGATTTACAATATTTTTTTCTTCATTTTTTGGATTCTTTAACGCTAATTCCACCTTACACATTTTGTACAATATACCTACTAACAAGATAAGATTGTTTGTCATCTGTTTTTCTTCTGATGTAAATTCATCCCATTGTGTTTTTCTCATTGAATTTACAATATAATCTAGTCTATCCAATCTAGATATATATTCTTTTTGTATAATGGTCAAAGCTGGTTTAAATTTATTTGCTGCACTTGTTAATTCTCTTAGGTATTCTACTATATTGTTTACTTCTTTTTCTGTTCTACTTGCTTGATCATAAGCTTCATCTGCTTTTTCAGATAATGAACCTCCAACAGCATTGAATATGACACCTCCAACTAATAACCCAACTCCAAGTGTTGCTCCACCTAAAATACTAGCTCCAAGTGCCATTCCACCTCCACCAGAGGCTAACGAACCACCTCCAATTGCTGCTAAAGTAGCATTTGTAGCTGCTACTCCACTTAAACCGGAAATCGCCGTTCCTGTAGATGCCGCTCCAAAAGTCATAACTGCTGCCGTTGCTGCTCCTGCTGCTGCATATCCTCCTGCTGTTCCCACTGCTGCACCCCCAAGCGTTCCCAATAAAGTTGCTGCCCCAATAGATGCTTCTTTCAATTCTTTTGCTGTATATTGGGGAAGTTTTAATTTATTCTTTAAAATATCATCCATATCTGGACGTCCTGATATTTTTTCTATAACATTCGAAAATCTGTTAAAGCTTTTTAATATTGTTAATTCCTGTTTTCCAAGTTCATCCATTAATTTATTTGTTTCATCATTTTGTTTCGTAAATTTTTCTACTGCTCTTTCTTGTTTTCTTTTTGCAATATCCATGGTGTCCTTGGCATCTTTCATCTTCAGCCCACCAGAAATACCTGATCCTACTCCAGCTATTCCTGCTGCTGCAGCAAGTCCCCCTATAATAAATGGTAATGGCATATGTTACTCCCCTTTCTTATTTTGTAATCTTTTGCATGCTTCATAATTAAGTTCATAATACTCATCTAATGTATATTGCTTTTTAAAAAATATTTCATAACTTTCATCTACTCTACATAATAATGGTCGATCATCATAAATAGAACATTTATTTCCTTTTAAATATCTACAAACACCATCTCCCCTGTCTAACTCTTTATATAAATCACTTTCATTTAAATTTCTACAACATTGTCCACATTTATTACACTGAAACATTAACGAAATACCAACCTGTTATTTTTATTTCCCATAAAAGAATCAAAATCTCCTGTCCAAGGAAGATTTATCTCAAGTTCTTTATATGCACCTAACAATATCTGATTCAATTCTTCCTCATCCTTGCTATTTTGAATTTGATTTGCTACACAATTATATTTTTCTGTTTCTTCTTTAAATTTTTCAATATCTATCTGTGACAATTTTGCTGCTAACTGCTCCATAAGGTCAGCAATTTCTCTATAATTATTTGCTTCTGATGGTATTGCATTCAAACAATCTACAATTTGATTAATCAATTTACTCCGATCCATAAAAATAAGAAATGTACAGGAAATCAATCCACTCACTAGTGTAGAACAAAATACTTGCACTACCGGTCCAATACTTGGTGTCATTCCAATTGGTGTTTTAGATATTGCTTCCCCTATTGCCGTCCCAACTAGCACACTAGCCCCTGTTGTTAAAATCGTTATAGTCATTTTCAATCGATCACCAAACATTAAATTGTCTGGATTAAATAGAAGTACTTTTCCTGCCTGAATAACCGAAGCATAAATCTGACGAATACATTTTACAAGATTTTTCGCCGTTGTAAAAAATATGTTACAAATGGATGTTGTTAAACTGGCCAATGCTCCTGCTCCAAATCCTTCTTTTAGTTTTGCGATCACTTCTTTATATTTATTTTTTGAACTTTCCAGACCCTTCTCTACCCCATGACCAACCGATTCTAGCATTTCTTTTAATCCGCTTCCATCTGGTAAATTTCTAATTTCTTCTTTCGTACAAAACCATATTTCCATGAAAACAAACCCCAACGCCTGGCGAAGCCCCATCTCCATTCCTCGTTTACCAGCTGCATAAGATACGTCCTTTCGAAATTCTGGACTTGCATAATACACTCGATTAATTTTGCCATCATACGCCTGTCTTGATTTTTTATTTTCTTTTTTCATTAATTCTGGATCTATTTCTTCTAGCTTTTCTAGTTTATTTAGTTTTTTCTGCTCTTTATCTGTCAACCTCTGCTTACTTCTTAATTCTACAATTTGTTTTCGTCGTTCAGATTGTTTTTCATCCCATTGTACTAAATATTCATCCGCATTTTTTTGTTTCATAGATCTGTTAATACTACGGTCCGTTGGCTTTAAATTTTCCTCACAATTTGCAAGATCTTGCCCTTTTAGTCCTGCTAAAATCCTTCCTGGATCATCACTAATTTCTTTTGCTGCTACTACATGATCTAAATCTATATGAGCATTTCTCACTACTGTTTTTCCTGTATAGACATCCTTCAATTCTCCTTGCTTTTTTAAATTGCTATAACGTTTATTAATTTCTTTGTATTTATTATGTTTATGATATACTTCAGAATCATATTCTTCTCGATTTTCATATACCTTTTTATTTAATGAATTCTTATATTGAAGCTGAGGATCTTCTGCTATCTTTCTTACATTTAATACTGTATCAACATCTCCACCATATTGATCTTTCACAAGAAAATCCAATCCGAATGATGTAATCAAGCTCTCTATAATCACTCTTTCATATTGCTGAAAAATACTGTCTAATACCGATTCGTGTACATTAAAATCATCTTCTTTTATTTGTGTAATAAAAGCTTCTTCTCCCATTTTTAAATCTCCCCAATTATTATTTTTGCTTAATTAATGACAGTTAATTTCTTTAATTATCCTATACTAACAGAATATTCTTATATATATATTGTCAAGCCGTTTCTCTTCTCTGTATATATTTTAAATATTGTTTCTCGGAAATTTCCATTTATGTTGTAATAATACTATATTAAGATTCTCTTTAGATTAAGATTAAATTCATGAATTTATAACATAATAATTCTATTAACATATGATAAAATGGATGTAGGAATTGACAAAATAATCGACTAAACAAATTTATTATAACCGTACCTATAAAGATGTGTTGTTTGATAAGATCTTTTCAGATAAGAAAACGATTCTTGAATTATATAATGCGATCACACAAACTGATTATGCGGATGAATCCGCTATCGCAGCAAAAAGAGCTGTGGAAGAATGTATT
>OLPW01000958.1_pt1 | contig 32317 bp, 25 predicted proteins | sample 1672161 | NCBI WGS metagenome assembly OLPW01 (sample SAMEA3136654, study PRJEB25190) | human gut metagenome
GCAAAACAATAAATCTCTGATCACTTAAAATACTTTTTTTCTTCTTAGTCATGACGTCCTCCTTAATCGATATTCCGTGTCGCCTTATTCATGATGTGTTCCTGTGTAGCTTCAGAAATATCAATATTTCCTGTCACCTTACCTTCACACATAACGATGATTCGGTCACTCATTCGGAGAATCTCGGTCATTTCAGAGGAAATCATAATAATAGATTTTCCTTCTGCTGCAAGCTTGCTCATTAACTTGTAGATCTCGTTCTTCGCACCAACGTCGATACCTCTTGTAGGCTCATCGAAGATCAGGATCTCACTGTCACGGGTAAGCCATTTTGCAATAACTACCTTCTGCTGGTTACCACCGGAAAGATTCACTACCAGCTGGTCTGTAGAAGGAGTCTTGGTTGCAAGCTCTTTTACATATCTCTCTGTAACTTTTTTCTCTTTTGATTTGTTGATGAATAAACCGTTGCAATATTCTTCCATGGTAGCCAGGGTTGTGTTCTCTGTTACAGATTTCTGAACAACAACTCCATATCTTCTTCTGTCCTCAGACAGATAACCGATACCATATTTAACAGCATCCTGTGGGCTGTTGATGGTTACTTCATGGAGCTGTCCATCTTTACCCATAATGGAAATCTTACCGCTCTGTTTCGGATCCGCCCCAAACAGTGCTCTGGCTGTCTCGGTACGTCCAGCTCCCATCAATCCTGAGAAGCCAAGGATTTCACCTTTACGAAGCTCGAAGCTTACATCCTGAACCATCTTGCCTGCGTTCAGATGCTCTACCTTCAAAACAACCGGTGCATCTGGTGCAACCATGCTATGATCCTTCGGATCTTCGTAAATAACACGACCAACCATCATATTGATAATATCTTCTTTTGTACTGTCTGCTGTGATCAGGGTTCCAACATAGCCACCATCTCGCATGACAGTTACACGGTCTGTGATGACCTTGATCTCATCCATACGGTGTGAGATGTATACAATACCAAGATTCTTCTTACGAAGGTCTTTGATGATTTCAAATAAATCTGCAATCTCCTTCTCAGTAAGAGCTGCTGACGGCTCATCAAAAATGATCACCTCAGCTTTGTGGGAAATAGCTTTTGCAATCTCACACATCTGCTGCTTACCAACAGTAAGATTACTCATTTTTTCTCTCGGATCAATTTCAATATTCAGATCCTGAAATAATTTCTTGGAATCTTCGATCATCTTCTTGTCGTCTACACGGATTCCCTTCTTCGGTTCACGTCCGATAAAGATGTTCTGTGCAACAGTCAGATCTCCGATCATATTTAATTCCTGATGTACGATTACCACTCCGGCATCCTGAGCTTCACGGGTATTGTGAAATTCTGTCTCTTTGCCTTTATATGTAATTGTTCCGGAATCCTTCTGGTAAATACCGGTAAGCACCTTCATCAGTGTGGACTTTCCGGCTCCGTTCTCTCCCATAAGTGCATGTACTTCACCGCGTTTCACTTCGAAATTAACATGATCCAGGGCATGAACTCCAGGAAAGGACTTATCAATATCCTTCATAGTTAAAATAACTTCACCCATTGTCGAATCCTCCCTTATGATCAGTTCTTTCTGCGTCTTGCAGAAACGTCAGCGTAAACTGCTACAATAACAATGATACCTGTAATAATCATCTGCTGTCCTTTACCAAGACCAAATGCCATGATTCCCTGCTGAAGAAGAGAGATGATAAATACACCGATTACAGTACCGCCGATGGAAGCAAGTCCACCAACCATGGATGTACCACCCATAACGCAGCCTGCAATAGCCTCGTTGTTGTACTGATCGCCATAACCAGGCTGAACAGTTGTGTATGTAGCTACAAAGAAGAGTGCTGCAATACCTACCAGGAATCCGCAGATCACATAAGCAAGCATTTCCCATTTCTTTGTGTTAACACCGGAAAGACGGACAGCCTCTTTGTTGGAACCAAGGCAGAGGATGTAACGTCCCGGTTTTGTGTTGTAAAGAACGATACCGCAGATAACTGCCATTCCCAGGAAGATAATGATTCCTACAGGGAAGCCGTTTACGGAAACGATATTACGGAACCAGCCGTTTGCCTCACTGGCTGCCGGCCAGCTTACTGACTGTGTTTTTGTGAATACAGAAGCAATACCTTTTGCAATGTTCATGGATGCCATGGAAATAATGAATGGTGGTACTGACATGTAAGAAACCATCCAGCCATTGAAAATACCAAAGCAGAGGCCGATCAGAATGCAAAGGATCATGGCAACTGCACACGGAACCTTGTAGGATGTCATGCAGTAACCGGATACCAGTGCACAGCAGAACATTACAGGTCCGATGGAGAAATCAATTCCTCCTGTAGCGATTACGAATGTAACGCCAAGTGACAAAAAGCCCAGGAAGTACACATAGTTCAAAGTAGATCTGATACTATCAACAGCCGGAAACTTGTTTCCAAGAACTACTTTAAAAACCAGGAACATGAGAATCAGAACACAGACAAGAAGTATTCTGTTCAATCCGAGCTTCTTAACGATTGGATTTTGTTTTAACTTTTCCAATTTTTACCCTCCTCACGTTTTGCACGTATCTTGTGTTTTCTTGGTTATTATAATACCGTTAAAAGTCAATAATTGTAATAGAATATCTTGCAAAAAAAGGTTAAATATTTACTGTACGGTAAATATTTAACCTTTTTCTTTGTGCATTTATGACTATTTACGGTGTAAGATCGCCATGTGTTTTTAACGTATTAAACGGAAAAAGCAGTTTTTCGATCTCACTGGTATACATATTATCTGGGGTTACCAGCTGACATCCGGAATTAACATCCTTTTTATATTCCTCGCCACGCAGCATCTTAATGGTTTCCCGAACACCTACATACCCCATCTTAAATGCCTTCTGCACAACGATCCCCTGGAATACTCCGTATTCCATCAGCTGAACGGCCTCCTGTGAGCTATCTACTCCCACTACCCTGATCCGGTTCTCTGCTTTTGCCGCTTTAACTGCCCTTGCAGCACCTACAGAGGAATATTCATTCATTCCCGCGATCATCTTGAGGTCCGGATATTTTTTCATCAGTTCTTTTGTGAGCTCATAGGACTTGTCATACTGAGAATCACAGTATACCACATCTACGATATTCTCCTTCAGACTGCCAAGTCCTGTACGGAATCCTTTTTCTCTTTCAACTGCCGTAGATACGCCTTTTACATGTGAAACGATCGCGATCTGGTCATCCTCCCCCACAAGCTCCTTTGCAAATCTGCCAAGAAGCTGCCCTGCTTCCAGATTATCTGTCGCAACAGTAAGATCCTGGACAGCTTCCTGGGTATAGGAATCAATAAATGCAATATGTATTCCCTGTTCCTTTGCCCTCTTCAAAAGCTGGTCCGACTCAGTGAAGCTGGATGGAGAGATCAGGATCGCATCCGGTTTTTCTTCTATCGCCCTTTTGATCAGCTTATTCTGACCATCCACATCATTCTCTTCCTCAGGTGCCCATACGCGGATATCTGCATTATATTCTTTTGCAGCCATCTCCGCTCCCTGGATCAGGGAAGTCCAGAAATCATTGGTACCATCCACAACCTTCGGAATATAGATCAGTGATAAATTTCTCTCTTCCTCTGTCTGTTTATAATAGAAGATTCCGGCCACAAGTCCGGCTGCAAGGCAGATGACTACTCCAAAGGTCAGGAGTTTTCTGTGTTTTTTCATATTGATTCCTCCTGCATTCCCGGAATGGTGATTGTAGCAGTTGTTCCGACACCTTTTTCACTTTCATAGGTGATCCCGTAGCTTTCTCCATAATAAAGCTTCAGACGTTTCTGTACATTATAAACACCCACGCCATTGGAATGATAATTCACCTTATGCTTATCATAAATATGTGCCAGTGTTTCCTCATCCATACCTACTCCGTTGTCGATCACCTGAAGAACTGCATTTCCATCCTTCATAAACCCTTTTACCTGCAAAAGCCCCTTGCTCTCTTTATATTTCAGGCCATGATAGATGGCATTTTCAATGATCGGCTGGAGAACCAGCTTGATCAGCGGGATATTTAATATAGAAGGTTCTACATTGATCTCAAATTCCAGCTTGTCCTTGTAACGCATCTTCTGGATCGTAAGATACCCCTTTGCATACTCCACTTCCCTTGCAAGAGGAACCACTTCATCCTCATTGCTGATACTCTGCCGCAGAAGACGTGCCAGAGATGCTGTCATCAGAACAACCTCCTCGTATTTTCTGCCTTCCGCCATCCAGATTATCGAATCCAGAGTATTGTATAGAAAATGCGGATTGATCTGAGACTGAAGAGCCTTCAGCTCACTTTTTCTCTTTGCTTCCTGTTCCTTCACATTCTGTTCCATCAGATCCTGTATCCGATGTGTCATCACATTAAAAGATTTCGTCAGGCTTCCGATCTCATTCTCCGAATCAATCTCCACATCCGATCCGTCAAACTGCCCCTCCTGTACCCTGGACATGGAATCCCTGAGACGCTGAAGGGGATAAGTAAGACTCTTAGCCAGAAATCTGGAAAAAAGCAGCGCCACGATCATCAGAAGTGCGGAAATAAGCACATAAATGCTCTGTGCCTGATTACTTTTGCGCAGGAGCTCACTGACGCTCATGCAGCCCACAACAGTCCATCCTGTTTTATTAGATCTGGAAATGGAATACAGCTTTCCTCTGTTTCCTTTTCCGGTACGCACCGTATCTTCTTTTGAATTCACGATCAGGTCGATATTTTCGGTCTGCAGTTCATTATAAAGCTGCTGCTGCTGAGGATGGTAAACAATATTCCCGCTTTCATCCAAAATGAATGCGTATCCTTTTTTTCCAATGGTATTCTGATCACAGAGTTCACTGATGGCACTGTAATTCAGGTCAATAAAAAAGACTCCCTCTTTTTCACCATTGTTGGAAAAATTACGGATTCCCCTGCTTAAAGTGATCACCCACGGACGCTCTCCGCTGATGATGTGCTGTACATGAGAAGATGTAAGAAGCGGGCCTTCCGGCTTCTGTAAAGCTTCCAGATACCACTCCTGGGTGGAAAGCTTCAGATCCGGATTCACAGACTGTTTGCCGTCGTTGATCAGCTTCCGTCCATTACTTCCAATGATTCCAAGATTTCGAATATCACTTCGTCCGTCCAGAATAGTCTTGAACTGATTGATCAGACGCTCTCTTGTTCCATCGTCCACATTTTCACCAAAAAGATATTGCTGTACATCCTCGTTACTGGAGATCATATAGGCTATATTTTCCATATAATCAATATAGGAATCAATATTCTGATTCATCTGTTGCACGATATTCTGTGTGTAAACAGATGAATTTTCAAAAATTGAATTGCGGGTATACCTCATGGAAACACCTGTTATGACCAGCACCGCACTTAAAAGCAGCACCGTCACTACCGCAAAGATCGCGCTCTGGATGCTCTTGAATTTTCCTATGATCTTTGCCGCAAACCGGATATCTCTCATTTACGTTTCTCCCTTGCATATTCTGTTGGTGTGCAGCCGGTCATTTTTTTGAAGGAGATTCCAAAATAATGGGGGTCTGCAAATCCGACTTTCTCGGCAATTTCATAATTCTTCATAGTTGTATTCTCCAGAAGCTCCTTCGCCTTCTCCATACGGGTACGGATCAGAACCTCTGTAAAAGTCTCTCCTGTAAGCTCCTTAAAGATCGTACTGAAATAGCTGGTGCTGATATTCAGATAAGAACAGATGCTGTTCAGGCTTAAATCCGGATCCATATAATTCTTCTGTATGTAATCCAGGGCAAGTCTGGCCTGCCGCTGTCCGCTGGAGCTGTTTGCATCGGAGAGTTTCCGGAAAATTTCTCCAACATGATTCCTTACCAGTGCAAAGGCACTGTCAAAAGAATTCTGCTCTGTAACCTGCTGCAGAAGTGCATCTCTTTTTGAAAAAAGCCTGCTGTCCGGAACCACATCCTCACATGTCTCATCTGCCGCGCGGATGATCTGCTGAAGATATACGCAGGCACGGCTCTTATCCACACGCGCTTCCTTGATTTCAGAAGAAATCTGTTCCAGGATATGCTCTGAGTTCTCCTTTTTTCCTGCTTTCAGAGCAGCTACCAGCTTCTCCACATGGTTTTTGATGGAAAGACTATTCTCCTCCGGACGTTCTTCCATACTGATAAGAAGGTTTCCGCCAAGAAGATAACGGTATTCAATAGCTTTCTCCGCAAGCTCATGGGATAACTGGAGCTCCTGCTGGGTTCTGGCCCAGCATCCCACACCGATAGAAATATCCAGTGACATCAGCTCCTTCAGCTTATCCTGGATCGTCCTGCAGATCTCCATGATCTTCTGGTCAAATTCTCTGGTCCGGTTTCCCATGAAAAGAGCACCGACCTTGTTATTTCCGGATATGCCACTCCTGCTTTTTCTTCGCTGATGATCTCATCACTGATATTAAAAAGAACAAAAGACATCAGTGCACTCTCCTGGCGTTTCTCTGCCGAAAGCTGACTGCCGTCCGAATACAGATCCAGTTCAAAAACAGCCACACGATAGCAGGCTGCCTCAAGGTCGATTCCCAGTGCTGCAAGCTCTTCCAGGCTTTCCTGCCGTGTCTTGATATTATCCACAAAGCCCTGCAGCGCTCTGGAACGGATCACAATGGCGTTTTTCTGATAATTCTCGGAAGTCTGTGTCAGACGTTCCAGCTTTTCTTTTTCTTTTCTTCGCTGGTCCACCTTCTCTTTCATTTTTTCGATGACATTTCTGAGTTCCATTGCTGTCACCGGCTTCAGCATATATTCACTTACATCGTACTGGATTGCCTTCTTCGCATACTCAAATTCTCCGAATCCGCTGAAGATCACGATCACAATATCCGGGTAATTGTCATGGAGAAAACGGCTCAGTTCCATACCATCCATATATGGCATAAGGATATCCGTAAGCACGATATCCACCGGATGTGTCTGTACAAATTCCGCTGCTGTTTTCCCGTTATCACAGTCTCCTACCAGCTCACAGTCCATTGCTTTCCAGTCAATGTTCTCCCGGATCGCATCGCGAACAAGTATTTCATCATCTACCAGTAAAATACGATACATAATCTCTGTCATCCCCCTCTGATCAGTTTCTGCTGCTCTTTTTATACATCCCCCCGGCAGTCTCCTCTCACCATTTCTGCCATTATTTTGTTAAAAATCACTGCTTTCTATGTGAACAATAACTGTTTATACCTCCTACATGGTAACATGTTTGGTGATAATTTACAACAGAGTTTCTTAGTCCATTTTACACGGTGAAAAAAGCTCGTTGCTGCTCACAGAGCGAACAGTAAACAAAGGCCCCATGTTCAATATATCGAACATGAGGCCTTTGTACTGTGATATCTCACACAGAATTTTATTATTTTACGATCACGCCATCTTCATCCCAGAGGTCATGCCAGTCATTTGCACCATGCCACAGAAATACCTGGCCTTTTACAAGACGGTTTCCTTTTTCCAGAGTAGCAATGGTTGCCATCTCTTCATCTGTAAGGGGATCCTCTGTCACACATTTCAGGTTGCTTGCATAATTGTGAACGGAGAACGGAATAGAGATCTCGCCTCTCTGATGAGCCCATTTCAGAGCGATCAGAGCCGGATGAACACCGTGTGCTTTTGCGATTGCCTGCATCTCCGGTACTTCCAGATCAGCAACATCTTCAGGACAGATATCTCTCTCAGGTCTGCGAGGGGAACCGATCGGCATATAGCCTACAGGCTGAATGTTGTGAGCTACCAGATAATCGTAAAGCTCCTGCTGCTGGAAGCATACATGAAGCTCAAGCTCACAGGTTGCAGGTTTGATCTTCATCAGAGGAAGAACAGCCTCAAGCTTCGGAATGGTCATATTGGAAATACCGATATAACGGATCTTTCCTTTTTCTACCAGTGCCTCGCACTGACGGTAAGTGTCCATAAACTCCTCAACGCTGAACGGCTTGGAATCAGGATTTCTGGAGTCTACATCACATCCCGGAGCATGATAATTCGGAAATGGCCAGTGGATATAGTACATATCTACATAATCACACTGAAGATCCCTGATACTCTTATCGCATGCTTCCTCTACTCTTCTGTGCATGTCGTTCCATACCTTTGTCATGATGAAGAGATCTTTACGCTCTACAACACCTTCGTCAAAAGCATCTTTGAACACCTGGCCGATCTCATGCTCGTTTCCATAGCATGCAGCACAGTCAAACATGCGGTAGCCGCTGCGGATTGCGCCTGCAACAGCTGCGGATACATCCTCTGCGGATACACGATCAGAACCAAATGTTCCCATTCCGACACATGGAACCTGCTCGCCGGATGGAAGTGTCACTTTCGGCACGATTGCCGGATTGATAACTTCTGCCATTTTTACATCTCCTTTTTATGAAAAATTTTCTTATTATAAGCTGATCTTATAAACGCTTGATCTCAATCTTCGGAAGAAGTGCTTCCATATCTTCCATTACAAAGAAGCCTGTCTCCTCGCGCATGGCTGCAGCTGCTGAGATTGCGCTGGCTCGGCGCAAGGTCTCCTCCAGGGAAAGTCCTTCGCTTAATCCCAGTGCAAAGCCTGCGATCATGGAATCGCCACATCCTACAGTATTCACTGCATCGATCCTCGGGACAACAGCACGGAAAATTCCTTCATCACCAACTGCCAGGGAACCGTCTGCACCAAGAGAAACCGCTACGATCTCCACACCGCCTGCGTGGATGGCTTTTGCAGCCTCTATGATATCATTGATATCGTCGCAGTGCTTGCCTGTGAGCATACGGATCTCATCAATATTCGGCTTGATCAGTGTCGGAGCAACTTTGATTCCTTCTTCCAGAAGTTTGCCGCTGGTATCCAGAATCACCGGCTTTCCTGCATCTTTAACAATCTTCACAAGACGCTGATATGCAGTTCCGTCAAGCCCCTTCGGTACGCTTCCGGACATTGCCACAACGGAGGCGTCTTTTACAATATCGCGGAATTTTTTCTCAAATCCCTCAAAATCTGTCTCTGTAAGAGTAAATCCCGGCTCCAGAAATTCTGTCTGTACGTGATTCACTTCATCCCAGATATTGATACAGGAACGGCTCTCTGCATCAACATGGTAAAAAGCACTCCTGATACCAAAAGGTTTCAGGGCATCTTCAATATAGTTTCCTGCGTGGCCGCCCACAAACCCTGTGGCAACCACTTCAGCACCGTAAATAGACGCCGGCTTGGAAACATTCAGTCCCTTTCCGCCGGGAACATAGGTACATTCACGCACACGGTTTACTTCGCCCACTTTAAAATCATCCACTACATAACGCTTGTCAATGGCAGCGTTTAAGGTTACTGTCAGGATCATATCAGTCTTCCTCATTGGAAAGAAGAATCTTTCCTTTTACAAGGCCCGGTGTCTTGAACAGCTGGAAAGCCTCCTGAGCCTGGCTCATCGGAATTTTCTTATAGATGAAGCCCGGGTCAAATTTCAACTGACCTGTTGCAAAATAATGTGCTGTCAGATCCCACTCACGTCCCGGATATGGTGCACTGTAAGACATCCAGGAACCGGTAAGCTTGAACTCCTTACGGTTCATATTTTCCCACTGCTTCGGTGTGAAAGTAAGGTTCTCATGAGGAGTACCGATGAAGCATACATGTGCTTTGTTTGCTGCAAGCTCGAACGCCATGTGCATGGTCGGAACCTGTCCGGCTGTCTCGAATACGAAACCGTAGCCCTTGCCACCTGTGATGGCCATGGCTTTTTCCATATATCCTTCTTCTTTTGTGTTGATCACTTCATCTGCACCGAGACGTTTTGCAAGGGCAAGTCTCTCATCGCTGATATCAAAAACTACGACTTTCTTGGAGCCGAAGATCTTTGTCCACTGCATGGTGAACATACCAACTGTTCCGCCGCCAAGGATCGCCACATACTCGCCGCCGTGATAATCATTCTGGAATACACCGTGGATAGCTACTGTTGCAGGCTCAAACATTGCGCCCTGCTCATACGGAACATTGTCTGCAAATGGTACAGCATTTTTCTCCGGAACTACTACATAATCTGCATTCGCTCCCTGCTCTCTGGAACCGATGAAGCTGTAATGTTTGCAGAGGGAGTAATTACCTTTCTGGCAGTCATCACATTTCATACATGGAAGAAGCGGTGCACCGGATACACGGTCTCCGACTTTTACCTTTGTAACACCTTCTCCGACTTCCACAACATCACCGGAGAACTCATGTCCAAGTACGATCGGATAAAAATGTACGCCATGGTTTAATACACGCGGGATATCTGATCCGCAGATTCCGGAATATCTTACTTTGATCTTAACATGACCAGGAGTTACCTCAGGTTCCTCCACTTCCTGATACTGAACATCTTCATTTGCTACTACTACTGCTGCTTTCATGATTATTTTTCCTCCTCATTTCTCATCATAGGTTCAAGAGATTTATAGAGATTTAAATAGGTTTTATAGGTTTTATCATAAACAACCCTGTTTTCAGGGTTCGGTTCATGTCTTCTTGTTTCTTTTACAGTAAGGCTGATAGCCTCATCATAATCTTTATACATTCCAACACCAATGCCCGCCAGAATCGCTGCACCAAGTGTTGTAGCTGTGTCGGATGACGGCACTACGATCGGTTTGCCGGTGATGTCGGATTTGATCTGTGTCCAGAGTAGAGAGTTGGCTGATCCTCCCATTGCCCGGAGTACTTCAACATCTGCCCCTGCTTCTTTTGCAACCTCAAGATTATGCTTCAGGGAAAGTGCCACACCTTCCATGCAGGCGCGTACCATATGACCCTTGGTCTTTGCAAAATCCAGTCCGTAGAAAACGCCTTTTGCATTTGGATTCCAGATTGGGGAACGCTCGCCGGACATATATGGAAGGAATACAACACCGTCACTGCCTGGAGCGATCTTTTCTGCAATCTCATTAAGCTGATTCAGGGAAGAACCTTTTCCCTCGCCTGACATCATGCGCTCATAATCTGCAAACTCACGCTCAAACCAGCGCATCACACCACCGCCGCCGGTTGTGCCGCCCTGAAGGAGCCACTGTCCCGGAACAACATGATATCCTAGGATCAGTCTTGGATCTGCCTTGTATTCATCCATGCATATGCTCATTCCGCCAGCCTGTCCGCCCTGCTCCTGTGTCTCACCAGGATGGATAACTCCGGCCCCCAGCGTTCCGCATGCTGCATCCAGACCGCCTGCAACAACCGGTATTCCTGCTGCAAGTCCTGCTTCCTCTGCTGCCTTCTCGGTGACAGTACCTACTATATGGTCGCAGTCGCAGATCTCAGGAAGAAATTCCAAGGGAATTCCAAGCCTTCTGCACATAGCCTCATCCCATACAGCTCTTCGCATATCAAAGCAGTGCAGACCGTATCCCTGTGAAACATCCTGACTCATAACACCCGTCAGCTTATAGGCAATAAAGCTGTTGGACTGCAGAATCTTGTCTATCTTTTCATAAACCTCCGGCATGTTTTCTTTATACCAGAGGATCTTCGCTGTTGTATAAGACGGCTGCAACGAGTTGCCGGATACTTCAAAAATCTTATCTGCTCCGATCTCCTCATTCAGCCTGTCACAGATGGACTGTGCTCTTGTATCCATCCAGATCGGTGTGTTGGTCAGAACATTACCATCTTTATCCATGGCAATCGCTGACCAGCTCTGTCCGTCAATACCGATGCCTGCGATCTCATCCGGTACAATACCTGCTTTCCGGATAGCTTTTTTTACTGCACTGCAGACTGCACTCCACCATTCCTCCGGATTCTGTTCAGCCCAGCCTTCCTTCGGATAGTATACCGGATAGTCGCTGTTGGCTGCTGCCACTACGTTTCCGGATTTCTCAAAGATCGCAACCTTACAGGCACTGGTACCAATATCAATACCAAGTAAATATGGTTTCATTGTGATTTCTCCTTCTCCTTATATAGCACGCACGGATTTCCCCATAATAATCTCTGCGTCAAGCTTCTCCGCAATCCGCTCCGTATTTCCAGCATCTCCCTCTTCCAGTCGTTTCAGCATAATGCCGGCCACCTCTCTTGCAATACCTGGTGTAGGCTGAGCAACGATAGTCAGCTTGGGATTACATGCCCTTGCAAACTGCAGGTTATCAAACCCGATCATGGAAAGCTGCTCCGGAATTTTAAGTGCCAGCTCATTGACACCGATCACCGCCCCCATGGTCATCTCATAGTTGGTGACAAATACAGCTGTCATATCCGGATTGTCCGCCACAAGTTTCTCCAGACCCTTCACGCCGCCCTGAATGGTATAGTCGCCGTGATAGATCAGAGATTCCTGTACCGGAAGATTCTCTTTTTCATATGCGCTTTTGTAGCCCTGGAGACGTTCCTGCGCTGTGGATATCTCCTCCGGGCCGCCGATGATCCCGATTTTGCGGTGTCCTGCCTGAAAAAAAACTCTCATGGCATCTTCTGCTGCCTTCTCATTGTCCACAAGAACACTGTCACAGGAAATCTCCTGGATCTTACGATCAATGAGCACGATCGGTTTCCCGGTTTTCTGAAATTTTTTCAGGTGATTGCCTTCTGTGTCCACCGGCATGTTGATGATGCCATCCACACGTTTCCGGCTTAAGAATTCCACTGCGTCCCGCTCCAGTTTCTTATCTGTACGGCAGTCACAGACAATGGTCGCATATCCATGACTTCTCAGGACATCCTCCATCTCTGTGATGATCTCCGCACAAAAGGTATTGTTAAGCTCCGGGATCACCACGCCGATGGTCTTGGTGGCATTGGTCTTAAGTCCTCTGGCCACCTCATTTACCTCGTAGTGCAGCTCCTCGATGGCTTCCTCGATCTTTACTCTGTTTTTTTCTCTTACGTTTCCCCCATTAAAATAGGAAGAAATCGTTGCAAGCCCAAGTCCCGTCCGCCTGGCGATATCTTTCATGGTCGCTGCCATACTTATCACCTCATTATCTGCATTTTACCGCAATACTTATTCTGCCTTTCCGTCGCAGCCGCAGACTTTCATACGAGCCTCAACAAGCTCTTTTACAGCCTGAATCGCTTTCTTTCCGTATGCTTTCGGATCGATGGTATTCTCATTCTCTGCAAATGTCTCCTTAACCGCCTTGGAATATGCCGCGCGAAGCTCTGTTGCAAAGTTTACCTTGCAGATACCACGTTTTACACAGTCGCTTACATCCTCATCACTGAGACCGGATGCTCCGTGAAGAACAAGTGGAATATCAACAACTTCACGGATCTCGCTTAAACGTTCTTTATCAAGAACCGGAGTTCCTACATAAAAACCGTGTGCTGTTCCAATTGCAACTGCAAGGGAGGTAACACCTGTGCGCTCTACGAATTCTTTTGCTTCCTGCGGATCTGTGTTGGTGTCTGCCTCTGCCTCAAGATCATCTTCCTTACCGCCGACTTTACCAAGTTCAGCCTCACACGGGATGTTCAGGGCTGCAGCTACATCCGCAACTCTCTTTGTCTCTTTAATATTGTCCTCAAAATCCAGTTTTGAACCGTCGATCATAACAGATGTGTAACCTGCATGCATTGCCTGCATAGCCAGCTCAAAGCTGCTGCCATGGTCAAGATGAAGGCAAACCGGAACAGAAGCCTTGGCAGCCTCAGCTGCAACGATCGCTGCATAGGTCTCAACAGTACCATACTTAACCGTAGATGGTGTCGTCTGGATCATAACCGGAGCTTTCAGCTCCTCAGCAGCCTGGATGATTGCTTTCACCATCTCCATATTCTCTGCATTGAATGCTCCTACTGCGTATCCGCCTTTCTGTGCTTTTAACAGCATTTCTTTCGATGTAACCAGTGGCATAATCTTTTTCCTCCTTGGAATATTGTGTTTATTTTCTAAATAATATCTATTGTCGGTCCAGAAACCGAAACGTTTCTGTTTGGGTTCATCATAACTCTCCGAAACGTTTCTGTCAACCATAAAATATTCATCATTTAAAGGAAAATATTGCCTTGAAAAGAAGATAAAATACCGTTAGATTAATCTATAAAAGATATAAAAACCTGTAGCCGGACAGGAACGTCTGATATGACCGGCAGATATGGCAACTGCATAAATTATTCTCTGAGCAGCTGAATCTTAAGCCTGACCTGATGCAATAATTTCTGCAATGCTGTAAATGATCAATTTATCTTAGGAGGATATTAACTATGTTAAAAGGAATTCCAGAAATCTTATCACCAGAATTACTGAAGGTATTATGCGAGATGGGTCACAGTGACCGTCTTGTAATCGCAGACGGCAACTTCCCTGTAGAATCCATGGGAAAGAACGCTATCACCATCCGCTGCGACGGACACGGTGTTCCGGAGATCCTTGATGCGATCCTGAAGCTGTTCCCGCTTGATACTTATGTAGAGCATCCGGTAAACCTGATGGAAGTAATGCCTGGCGATAATGTTGAGACACCGATCTGGGATACATACAAAGAAATCGTGTCCAAACATGACGAGCGTGGCGAAAAAGCAATTGGAAATATCGAGCGTTTCGCATTCTATGATGAAGCTAAGACAGCTTACTGCATCATCTCCACAGGTGAGAAAGCTCTTTATGCAAATATAATGCTTCAGAAAGGTGTTGTTATCAACAACGACTGATCTTCTTACGTAACTGCCTGATATCTATACACATATTCAACCAAAAACTCCCGATTTCACTGCCTGATGATCGTCTTTTCAGGAAGGAAAACGGGAGTTTTCTATTTCTCTATTCTGTATATTTATCGTTTCGCTGTTTTTGCTGTATAGCTGCCGTATACAATTTTGCCTGTGGATGTTTTGGCGCCGGCGCGCACTGCATAATAGTAAGTTGTGCCTTTCTTTGCTGTCCTATCCTCAAATGATGCTGTCTTTCCATTGGAAATTGTTTTGATCTTTTTCCAGGAACTGTTCTTTGTTTTCCGGTAGATCTGATATCCGGAAGCTTTTTTCTGAGTATTCCAGTAAATTTTAAGGCCGCTCGATGTTTTGCATATTTTTGAGATCTTCTGTTTCAATGGATAAGACTGGATATAGCTACTTGCTTTATAACCACCCAGGATTTTCTTTCCACCTACAGTACGATATGCACGAACTGCATAAGCGTAAGTGGTGATTCCCTGAACACTGGAATCTTTATAACTTAATACCGTACTCTTTACTTCTTTTATACATTTCCAGTTCTGTCCTTTTACCTTGCGGTAGATCCGGTATCCGCCGGCCCCTGAGACCTTATTCCAGGAAACCATATTATATGGACCGATTTTTGCAGAGGCTTTCGCAGTTGCTTTACCTGGCTCTGCTTTTGCAGATACTTTATCTGAATATCCGCCGTACACTGTTGTTTTTCCGCTGATCACATATGCTGCACGAACCCGGTAAGTATACGTGTTTCCTGTCTTTACAGCCGTATCCTGCCAGGTTTTTACATTAGCTTTGACAGTGGTAAGCTTTTTCTCTTTTCCGCCATTCTGTGAACGATAAACTACATAACGGTTGCAGCCAGATACTGCTGACCAGGCGATATTGATCTTATTGTAAGACTTTCCTGATATCTTTACTCCTGCAGTTTTCTTAAGTTTTACAGTAACTTTGCAGGAAACTTTGATTCCTTTGGCGTTATTTCCATAGCAGGAAATGGTCACTGTTCCAGGCTTCTTTGCCGTGATCACACCTTTCGTACTAACTGTGGCAATATTCTTATCAGAACTTGTCCATGTAATTCCTGAAGATGTCATCTCAGCTCTGGTTGCTGATGCTTTGAGTGTCTTCTTATCACCTGCATTCATACTGAGGGATGACGCTGACAGAGTCATCTTCGCTGCGCTGTTCAGCGTTCTGGTATGTGCTTTGATACGAGGTGTTATAGATGGACTATATTCTTTGGCATCCATCCAGTCTGTATCTTCCGGATAATAAATAAAACTCTGGCCGGCTGAAACAGAAGCTTCAAACTTACACCATGTATAATCCACACTTGCTTCCACATAATACTTCAATTTCTTGCTGCCGGCATTGGTTATCACCACAGAATACAAACTGTTCTGACTGATCAGAACTTCCGGGATCTTAAAAGTTTCTATTCCTGCCATGGACTGAACACAGGATATTGGCTGTGCATAGGCGGGCGTTCCGCTTGTCGGATCACTGACATCTTTCAGATTCGTATAAACCTGTACAGTAAAGGAACTATTATCACTCATAGATGCCAGAGTCACTTCCCCCAGGCTTTCTGCCTTTCCCTTGCCTGCACTGGCTTTAAAAATGCTGGCAAATTTCTCGCCGGAATACATTTTGATTGAGGCAAGTCCTGAAGTTCCGTCATAGAAGTAATTATTGGTATACTCCGGTTTCGCTGCTGCTGTAACTGCAACGAGTTCACATACAGACTTATCCTCATAGGACATATAGAAATAGCCATCTTTTCCCCAGTCTGTACCCCAGCTGTTCTTAACGATCCATGCACCGTCCGAAGTTACCCTGGAAGCAGCCGCAAAATTCGATGCAGAATAATTATCATCCCATCCAACCACTGTTACCACATGATTTACACTCTTGGTACTGGCAGGATAAGAATACGCTGCCGTGCTGGCATTATAATATCGGTTCTGTGCATTATACATGATCGAAACGGAGTGATTCGCTGTCAGAAGCTTCTTCATGGCACTTACTGAGTAATCCGAAAAATACGAATTCTTCAAGTATGCTGATGAATGGAATTCCTTTGACCTGGCAGGAATTGCCCCTGTCTTCTGTGTATGTGTGGAATCTGTTGCCAGGGGAACATCTGCCTCTGTCGTCATCCCTGACCAGGTACTCAGAAACATAGATGCCAGGAGATCATTTCCCCCTTCGTGATAATCAACATTTCCATAATCATCCGTTCCATAATGACGATTAATATCCCCTGCAGTATTTCCAAGAGGATCATTGCTTCTGTTCGCCCAGAAATATGCAAGATGCTCCTCAGACAGATCATACGTTCCAAGCCCCTGCGAAAGAAGAGATGTCTCCATAAGAGAGGCCATTCCAAATGCCCAGCACATTCCATATGGATCCTGATTTTTTACAGAAGTTACATATCCCTGTTCTTCTGCATTATAGTAAGAAGGATACGCCGCTGCTCTTCCCATCGGAATCTCACCCGTATCATTTCCGATCTCAATGGCTGTGGAATAGGACGTCAGGCTGTCAAAAGGTGCCAGCTGTTCCTTCTCTTCCTCTTCTGTCAGCGGTCTTCCTTTAATATATTCAATTCCGGTGTCTTCACTGTCAAATTCAGTCTCTCCGTCACTGAATGGATCAGTCTGTTCCAGTGAAAACTGCTCTATTTCTGTGGCTGTATCATCTGTTTCAGAACCTTGCAGGGAAATTTCCTCGTTTTCCTCACTGCTCTCAGAAACAGCTCCGCTAATATCTTCTCCGTATATATCAGTATCTGTTTCCCCTGACTCCTCACTCTGCTGATTCCAATCCTCTGCAGTATTCTCCTGCATTGTACTGTCTTCTCCGGCCTCTATCTCTGCATCACTAAAATCTGCTGCAACAACCGGAATCTGGCTTGCCATCACAACTGCACTTATAAACAATGGCAGTAATTTTTTTCTGATCAGATGTAAATGCTTCACCTGGATTTCCTCTTATCTTTCGTTTGTATTTCTTATATTGTTACTTTATCCCCATTTTCTTAAGTGAATATTCGCAACTACTTGGCTGCTTATTTCATCTCTGCAAAGAACTTACTTGATCTTGGTCAAGCGGATATTCGCAACCTCGCAAGGTACTTACTTGATCTTGTTAAAATGATAAACTAAAATTCCGATCACTGCAAGTATTGCTGCGCATCCGATCCACAAAAATGGATTCTGATACCAGGGTTCTTCCTCTTTGAAAGATGCTGTTGCAGTCCCATTTACAGGCTTTGGCTTTACTGATTCTTCAGTTTCTGTTGGAACCGGTGACATTTTTACTACTGATTGATCCTCCGTTCTTGGAGACTCTCCACTTTTTTCAGATTCTGCAGTATTCTCTCCATCTGTGGTATTTGTCGTATTGTCTTTCCGTTTTACTGTGCTGTCTTTTTCTGATGCCGTGCTGTCCTTTTCTGCTGCTAAACTGTCTTTCTCAACTGCTGTGCTATCCTTTTCTGTCTCTGTAGTATTTTTTTCTGCTGCAATTTCATCTTCTTTTGATGGTCTCAGCTCATCGAGAGGAACGTAGCCATGGGTTCCATTATATTCTGTATATCCCCAGCTTTCACCATTCTTCTCTGTCTCGCCTTCAATGTGTAAAACCGTTCCGTCCTCTACTGTTTTATCATTCAATTTTTCACTTTTATCACTGGTTTCCGGATAAATGTCAACTCCAACTCCTCCGGAATCCACTGTCATATAATAATCAGTACTGTCCTGCGGAAGCTCTACCTTACCTGACCGGTCCGCATAAACAGGAATACTCATTGCCATTGCCGCTGACACAACCCCTGCTGCGAAAATATACCTTACCCTTTTCATTCTGATTCCTCTCCTCGCCACTTACTTAGTACATCATTTCAAAAACAACTATACCATCCATACAGGTCTCAGATTTGATATCATTATTTTATAAATGCTATATATCTCTATATAGACAAAATCCCCCTATATTTCCCTGTCTGATCCGAAATATAAGAGGATTTTATCTTTTGTTAGTCCAGTTTATCGATTAAACTGGCTCTGTCTTATGCCAGCTCTTTCTCGCACATATCCAGTGCAGATGCGATAACTGCATCCATGTCGTAATATTTATACTCACCAAGACGACCTCCAAAGATCACCTTCGGCTCCTTCTCTGCCAGCTCTTTATACTGCGCGTAAAGCTGTCCGTTCTTCTCATCATTAACCGGATAATATGGCTCATCTCCCGGTTTCCACTCAGAACTGTATTCACGGCTGATCACCGTCTTCGGAAGATCATTGCCTTCCTCATCCTTACCGAACTCAAACCATTTATGCTCAATGATACGTGTCCAAGGTGTCTCCACATCTGTATAGTTCACAGCTGCATTACCCTGGAAATTCGACTTATCAAGAGTCTCGTTCTCAAATCTTACAGAACGGTACTCCAGTGTACCCAGCTTGTAACCAAAGTATGCATCAATAGCACCTGTGTAGATAACCTTGTCTGCCATTGCATCATACTCTGCTTTTTTTGCAAGGTAATCCTCATTCAGGCGTACTTCAATGCCATCCAGAAGATTGGCAACCATCCTAGTATAACCGCCAACCGGAATTCCCTGATAAAGAGCATTGAAATAATTGTTATCAAAAGTAAGACGAACCGGAAGTCTCTTAATGATAAAGGACGGAAGCTCTGTGCACGGACGTCCCCACTGCTTCTCTGTATATCCTTTGATAAGTTTCTCATAGATATCTGTACCAACAAGACTGATCGCCTGCTCTTCCAGATTCTTCGGTTCTGTGATACCAGCAGCCTTACGCTGCTCTTCAATCTTCGCAGCAGCCTCTTCCGGTGTTACCACACCCCACATCTTATTAAATGTGTACATGTTAAACGGAAGGCTGTACAGCTCTCCATGATAGTTGGCAACCGGGCTGTTCGTAAACCGGTTGAACTCAGCAAACTGTGTGATGTAATTCCATACCTTCTTGTTATTTGTATGGAAAATATGTGCACCATATTTATGTACGTTGATTCCCTCAACCTTTTCTGTGTACACATTTCCGGCAATGTTCGGACGTTTGTCGATTACGAGAACAGATTTGCCTGCCTTCTTCGCTTCATGAGCAAAGACTGCGCCGTATAGACCGGCACCTACGATAAGATAATCGTACATTTTGTTTTTTCTCCTTATTACTTGATGATGTTATTCTAACACTTAAACAGCGGGTCTGGCAAGTATTCTCAGCGTTTTACTGAAAAACTTCCAGACCCGACAGCGTTTTATTTTTTCTTCTTTTTAACCATTCCAAATGCCAATTTCAGCATCGGATCTTTTGTGACAACAAGTTCAATTACATACACGATCATTCCAACCAGAACCATAATACAAAGTGATATCACGCCGTCTGGAATAATTTTTCCAGTGCCCCATACTGCCAGGAACATTACCAGTCCAAGAAGGAAGTATCTTAGGATCGGTTTAAAGCACTCTCCCAATGGTAGCTGATGTCTTACATGGAATACCTGAACCAGCGTTACTGCAAGTTCTGCAAGTACAGTTGCAATAGATGCGCCTACTGCATCAAAGAAATGGATCAGTATTATATTCAATATAAAGTTCACAGCAGCACCAACTACAATGGATGTTGTATATGCTCCCTGCTGCTGTGTTGGAAGCAGGAACTGTTTTCCAATTACATTACTAGTACCAATGATCATTAATATTGGAGCAATTACGCTTATAAGCGGAACTACCAAATCATATCCTGATCCGAAAAAAATCGGAACAAATCTGGCTGCTACACCAATCAGACCGAAGAACAGTGCAAATGAAATCATATAGATAAACTTAAACGCAGTCTTGATACTTGTAATGATCTGATCTTTTTTTCCCTGTGCAAAAGCAGCAGACATTGCAGGAAGCATAACTGTTCCCAAAGATGTTACGATCATCAGCACGATTTTTACGATCTTCTGAGCTTGTGTGTAATACCCTACCTGATCAATATTGGTTCCGAAGATTCCGATCATTGTCTTATCCAAAACAAGGTAAACTTCTGATGCGATTTGAGGAAGAAACAGGATAAAAATAGGCTTCAAATGCTTCGGAATACCCTTTATGATGGAATGTTTGGGTTTAACAAGATATTTCTTCAAACTAAACCACAAACTGATATTTCCAATAAAAACAGGCAGTGTCAGACACCATGTATAAAGCTGGATATCATCTGCTGTTCTTACAAAAGCAAATACCATGATAATTCCGCAAAGCTTAATAATCGTATTTCGGATTACTGTCAGTTTGAAATTCTCCATTCCCATGAAAAACCAGGAAATATCAAACGCAGTAGCCAAAACTTCTAATGTCAGAATTTCATATATCTCTGCATACTGTCCATGTACTGCAAAAATAAGATAATATATCACAGAGCAGATTGCAACCGCAACAAAGCGGAATACTACGATCTCCCAGAATACTTCACTTCGTTTCACAGGATCTTTCTGGGTATATGCAATTTCCCTTTGTCCATACAGCGTTGTTCCTACTGCTCCGATAAGAACGAAGTATGTTGCAATAGACTGTGCATAGGAATATATACCAATACCTGTTGCCCCCAGCACACGGGATACATACGGTGTGGTGATCAACGGAGCCACTAGCACCAGTATCTGATATGCAGTATTATAAATAAAGTTTTTTACTAATGTATTTTTACTTTTTGTTTCCATTTACACCAGTCTCCAAATGTCTGTAAACTTGTTTTTTTCTCTTTGTAAAAATATAACCGCCCATCATTACCATAAACGGATTATATGCAATAAGTACAAGATACTGATTATGCAGGCAGGAACACAATACTAGGAAAATAACCAACAGCAACCGTGTATTGCCCGATATATAGCATCTCTTAGAATAAATTGATATTGCAATCAGGATAATCAGCAGGAATACCAGACCATAGAGCAGTCCGACCTGCAAGTATGCACTGTCAATATAAGTTGTTCCAATACTTGAATCATAGGTATAGGATTTATACCCATCACCCTGCATAACGATTTTCTGTCCAAATAAAGAAAAACCATACATACCGATAACTTTCTTCGCGATATAAAATCTTCCATTAAAGAAAGTCTCATCAATAAAAACTATCAACGGATTCGATACATCATACAAATTTGCCAAAGCAAATACAATAACTGTAAATATAAAACCGCTCACTCGTACAATTTTATAAAACAGTTCGCTTTCGAAGAAACTTTTTTTATGATCATAGATATAAAATAATATTCCAGCAATCAATAACATACCTTCTGACAATCGGGCATTACAATTTCGATCTATAAAATAAGTCACAAGCAATACAATAATCAAATCCCAGATATTCATTTTTTTCTTTTTTACATACAGCCATGCTAACACAATATAGAATATATGAGCTGCAAAGTCTGTCGTATATACAATTCCAAATGAATGTCTTACCAAATCACTCCCACGCCGCATAATTGTGTAATCAATAATGAGACCGGTCTTACTTGCAATGAAAGCACAGATCATCATTGGAACCGAAACAGCAAGATATGCTTTTACTATACGTTTAGGATCTACTTTGTATGTACCAATAAGCAATACAATATATTCAAACAATGCGGCTCTCTGACTTGTAATTGTGGAAAGAGCTCCCAGAAGAACAATTACAGCGATGACTCCAAGTTCTTTTAACTTATATCGATCTACATAAATACATTTTGCCGCTATTAATACAAGCATATAAACACGTACGCACATGTAAATATTAGATATATCAAACAGAGCTTTAAATGTTGTAGTATCATAAAAAGAACAAAATACCACCGGAATAAATGCACACAGATATAAAAGCTCGCCTAGTTTTATTTTTTTTCCACTGTTCATCAGTAATATTACCTCTTCATATTTCAGCACTCAACAGGCTGTAAATCTTATTTCGCAAATTTGCGTTTCATTTTAAGACAGAACCACATCAGTCTTGGTGAATTCAATCTGGCCATGGTAACAACGACTTTATGATTGCCCAGCAGTCTGTTAATATCGACTTTCTTGATTGCAGTCTTATATGGCTCAGAATTCATGACCTGTTTCAGTTCTCTGAAAATCTCTTTTTTAGGCTTTGTATTATTGTTAGCAAAAAAGTATACATTCATCGATTTTGAAAATCTTCTGATAACATATACGTAAAAAGCTTCCAGATAATACTCTTTATTTCCAGTTTCCTCCATAAAATCATTGATTCTCTCAAAAATACGTGAGTTGATATCAAGAGTATTAGCTTTGTAGCCCTGTGTAAGAGATCCGCTTACAAGTCTGAAATAATACACTGGTTTCTTTACATAGCTTAAAGATTTAATATGCATCAGATAATGCAATGTGAAGAGATTATCATCATAAATTCCCTTAACATATGGATCAAATCTTAAATTATGCTCTTTAATGATGCTGCTTTTAAAAAGTTTGTTCCACGGGCTTCCCAGTCCAGGAATATTCCATTTTGTTGCAGGCTTAGGATTATAGCAATATCCAATACAGGATTTCTGATATGCTTTAAAGAAGTCTGTATTCTTTGTTGTGAATTCTTCATTAAAAATATCGTTCTTTTTAGTTACTCCATCAGTAACAATATAAGCATCTGCAAGGATCATATCTGCATGAGTTTTTTCATACTGATTGTAAAGAATCTCGCATCCATCCAAAGGAAGCCAGTCATCAGAATCCACAAACATAAAGAACTCACCCGTAGCAGCTTCCATACCTGTATTTCTAGCCTCAGAAACACCTCCATTTTTCTTTTTGATAATCTTTACACGTTCATCCATTGCCGCATATCTGTTGTAGATCTCGCTGCTGTTATCTGGTGAACCATCATCAACAACAATAATTTCAATGTCTTTCAAGGTCTGATTAACTAAAGTATCCAGACATTTATCAATATACCGTTCAACATTGTAAACCGGTACAATAACGCTCATTTTAGGCATAACATTTTTCTCCTCTCAATCTTCAGCTCGCAAAATATTATATGCAGTATCACCAAGAGACAACTGCGGTTTCCAGCCTGTTTTCTCCATAAATCTGCTGGAATCCATTCCTGCCCAGAGACTGATATCCTGCTCATCCAATGTTATCTCTGGTCTTTCAAATCCGCATTTTACTGCTGCATCTGCAATCGTATCTGCAACCTCCACCAGATTATATCTGCGGCGGTTCCAGCCAACATTATATGTTCTGTCCCAAGTGCCCTCTGCGCTCAGCATTGCCAGCACAGCTCTTCCTACATCCTCACCATCAATAAAGGAGAATATCTGTTTTCCGCCTTTTAAGGAGATTTTTCCTTCTTTGGCCTGATTGCAAAGTGCTTTCACAATATTCTGGCTCTGTGCAACAAGATCCAGTCTGAAGCATGTATGTTTCGGAGTTTTCTCCATAATATTATTAAACAGTATTTCTGATGCATATTTTGCCATTGTATAATGAGTTGCCGGTGCTGCAGGTGTCTGCTCTGTCCTGAACTCCTCTGTGCTTCCATAAATACCCTGACTTGACATATTGATCACACGATCTACCTCATACTTTGCCAGTTTCTTAAAAACACTTTCTGCATAGTTCAGACTGGAAGCAATATCTGCTGCCGGTCTGACTCTTCTTGCAAATGCCAGATGAACTGCCCCATCAATGTCTTCCAGCGGAATATCCATATTGATGCAGTCTGCATTTGACATAAATGTTACTCTTTCTTTCTCTGTTATCTGCATCCGTGTAAGCATGTCTTCCACTTTTTCTTGGGAAGAAGCTACTGCAAGCACATCATAATCAGAATTCTCAAGAATTTCCTTTGTGATGATCCCGCCAAGGTATCCATTAACTCCTGTAATTAATATCTTACCCATAAATCCCCTAACTGTATTATAATTCGTAATTTAATCCACGGAGTACTTCCTCTGTGTCATGAGGAGTCAGAATAATGTTTCTGCCTTCTGGATCAATAATCTTATATAATTCATTTACTTTGTCAATACGCTCCATGAGTTCTTCTTTTGTATCAGCAACAACATGAATTCTTGTTGTATCCTGTACAAGTGTTCCTGCAGAATCTGCCGGAATTGTGTCACCCTCTTTGTAACGTTTTGCAATATGGATCATCCATGGATATGTCTCAAGCTCTTTTTCACCCTCATATCTGGCTATGGTAGCTCCTGGTTCGCCCAACACATTAAGTGTTGCATACCATCTCTTGAATTTAGGATTAAATTCAACCTTCTTACCCATACTTCCTGTTAATGCAAACTCCATAAGATGCTCAAAAGTATTGTAGTTATTCTCATATTCAAGAATCTGATATGTCTTGCATCCATTTAAGCGGATTCCTGCTTCATAACAGTACAGCTGATTGTCTTTGATTACAGCCTGAATAAAGAGAGAACCATTTTTGATTCCAATGGAACGAAGCATATTTAAAATGTTCTCGTTATATTTCTCCAGAATAAGATCTGTATAACGAGATGGGTAAATGTACAGATCTGGTGCTTTTGTTGCACTTTTCTGTGTTGTGTTAAAATATCTGTCATGGATCGCTGCAAGCTGGATATCTCCATCCTGTGCAATATATGTAAGGTTGATCTCATCATATGGCAGATACTGCTCTACAATAACATCTCCTGATTTGGAAGCACTCTTTGCTTTTTCAAATCCTTTCTCAAGTTCTTCTGGATTGAAACATGGTGTAACACCTACGGAACTTGCACTGTCTACCGGCTTGATGATTACCGGATAGTCAATCTCTGTTTTACGGATATCTTCAATATCTTTGATTACATATTCCTTTGGGACAGGAACTCCGTACTCAATACAGGTGTGTTTAAAATATTTCTTGTTAGTGCTCATTTTCATCTGCTCTACAGTAAATGGAAACGGCAGTCCCACTCTGTCACCAAGCATTCTTACAACGCTTCCAAGGCGCTCATTAAATGCAGTGATAATACCGTCAATATGCTCGTCTTTACACAGAGCTGCCATAGCATCCTCATCATATGCATTTACATCATATGCATAATCTGCAATCTGTTTTAAGTATGTGTTTTTATTGTAATCGGCAACACCGATCTTTACTCCATTGCGATGTGCCAGATCTACCAGATCTGCTGTGGTATGTAAACCACCTACTAATAATAACTTTTTCCCTTTAATGTCCTTACTAAGCATTTTTTCCCTCCATAAAGATATCAATTCATCCGGTATGCTTCATACCTCTCTGCAAAATGCTGCCCAGCCTCTACTGTTCCAAACTCACATTTCTCTCCATCTGCAATTCTCTTCGCATTCAGAACAGTATTGATGCCAGCCATACATGTGTATCTGCTTCCTGCTGAAAATCTTGGGTTGATTTCAATAATCCTGAACTTTGCAGGTTCTCCGTCTTTTTCAACACAGAAGAACTCTGCATTGGAAACACCGTTAAGATCCAGTTTTTCCATAAGGGTATTACAAATTTCCTCAAGCTGGGGATACTTAACAATTTCAACAGCAATTCCGCATCCATTTCCGTTTCGAAGAAGTTCTTTTCTCTGAACCTGTGCTTTCTGGCCTGTCTTTCTGTTGCGGATCAGATCAACGGTGATCACATCCCCTTTGACCAGCTCCTGTACAATAATCTTCTTATTGAATGCTTCTAGTGATACCGACTCTTTCAGTGCTTCCATTGTCTGCACTGGCCGGCACCCTGAACTTGCAACCCCTTCTACAGGCTTGATAAATACCGGAAAATCTTTGATTTCATCATATGACTGATATGTTTTAATATAGACCTCTGGAACATTGTTTCTAATCCACTCATTAAAGCTGTTCTTAAAATGGCAGGTACTGCAGTACTCATAATTTGCCATGCAAAGTTTTGTTCCGATCTCTGCAAATTTATCTCTTGCTCTTGAAATCTTGACCACTTCTATATCCAATACAGCATAATAGTAATCAACTTTATGCTGTTTGCAGAAATCTAATACAAAATCTAAATAATCATCATTTGACGCATACGGAAATACCTGATATTCATCCACATCAAGAGAAGTTGCAATCTGATTCTCTGGATTAATATCCGCACCGATCAGGTAATATTCATTTGTTTTCTTTAATTCTGTAACAATCGCAGTTGCTGTAACTGTTCCGATAGCTGTAACCAGTACAACAGGTTTCATCAGTTCTCCTCCAATTTTCCATATACTGCATGGAATTTATTCATACTTAAAGCATGTCCATCCTCATCATAGCCTACGAAGTAACTTACGCCCTCACCCTTAGCCTGATTGCCGCGTTTTTTAAAGTTAAATACCATTTTTATAAGAAGAAAGATCATCTTTACATCCTGAATAAAACTTACATGTTCCACATACCAGATGTCATTCTCGTAAGATCTCTGATACTTGCAGGTATCCTCATAATCAAGTTCTATTACTCTCGGGCATTCCAGTCCCGGACGAACGGCAGAACGCATCTGATGCCTGTCACTCATACGTTCATAGATAAAAACAGGCAGCGGTCTTGGTCCGATAATGCTCATATCTCCTTTCAGAACACTCCAGAAATTCAGCAACTCATCAAGAGAGAATTTGCGCATTATTTTTCCGAATTTTGTAACTCGCTGAGATGGCGGAAGCAGTTTTCCGTCAGCATCTGTTTTGTTATTCATATTTCTGAACTTGACAATTGTAAAATGTTTTCCACCCATTCCTACTCTGGTCTGCTTGTAAAAAATAGGAAATCCAACATCCAGTGCTGTACATATGCCAAAGATAACATTCAGCGGCAGCAATACCAAAAATATAGGCAGTGAAATGCAAATATCCAGAATACGTTTTATGTATTTTGTATAAATGGTGTTCTTCGGTTTTACTTTAGGGGAAATATCGTTTGTATGCTGCAGATTTTTTTCCCTTAAATAGCTTGCTACGCTTTCTTCTTCATTGGATATCAGGCTTGCATTGCCTAAAACACCTGTACTTTTCTTTTCTTCTCCCATTACTCTCAACTTCTCCGCTTACTTAAACTCGTTGATCTTATCAATTACGTACTGAATTTCTTCATCAGTCATTCCATAATACATCGGTATGCTGAGTTCAGTTGCGCTGATTTCCTCTGCGATTGGGAAATCACCTTCTTTGAAGCCAAGATCTTTATAACAATCCTGCAGATGCATTGGAATCGGATAATGTTTGTTTGTTCCAATACCTGCTTCATTCAGGAACTTCTCAAGTTCTGCCCTTCTCTTACAGCGAATTCCAAAAATATGCCAAACAGGTACCATGTCTTCTGGAACATATGGCAGAACAACCTCTGAGTTATTGATTCCATCAAGATATTTCTGGGCAATTCTTCTTCTCTCAACATTTATCTTTTCAAGATGCGGAAGTTTGGCAGAAAGAAATGCTGCCTGCATCTCATCGAGACGGCTGTTATTTCCCTGATAGATGTGATGATATTTATAATCAGATCCATAATTCCCTAATGCTCTGACCTTATCTGCAAGTTCTTTATTATTTGTAACAGTTGCTCCGGCATCACCTAATGCACCAAGATTCTTTCCAGGATAGAATGAAAATCCTGCTGCGTCACCAAAAGATCCTATCTTCTTTCCCTTATATGTAGCTCCGTGCGCCTGAGCACAATCTTCTACAACAAAAAGGTTATGTTTCTTAGCGATCTCCATGATCGGATCCATGTCACATGCCTGTCCATAAAGATGTACCGGCATGATTGCCTTTGTCTTGTCTGTAATAGCTGCTTCGATATTTTCCGGATTAATGTTGAATGTTCTGATATCCGGCTCAACAAAAACCAGTTTTGCGCCTACATATGTAACAGCAAGTGCTGTAGCAATATATGTATTGGAAGGAACAATTACTTCATCCCCTGCTCCAACTCCAAGTGCTTTCAATGCAAGCATAAGCGCATCAAGTCCATTTCCAACACCTACACAATATTCTGTGGTACAGTACTGTGCAAATGCTTTTTCAAATTCTTCGTCTTCTACACCGCCAATATACCATGATCTTGTGTAAACACGCTCAAAAGCTGCTCTTAAATCTTTATCAAGTTCTTTCTCCATTGGGAGGAAGCTCACGAAAGGTACTTTCATAACTGTCTCCTTTTTCTTTTATTTGTTTTCTTCCAGATATTGTAAAAATTCCTGATAATCCTGTGTATTTTCACTCGGATCATAGTATTCAGAAACTGCTACACATAAAACAGAATCATCTTTCAGCCAAGTCAGCTCTCTCCAGGTATTCGGGTAAATGATAAGTCCCTTCTGTGGCTCATCCAGTACAATCTTTTCTTTCTTTTTTCCGTCATCTAATAATACCTGTACGGAACCATACGGGCAAAACAGCAGCTGACTGCTTGTTTTATGAGCCCGAAATCCTCTATGTGTTTCCTGTTCTGCTTTAAAAATACAGTAAAGTCTTTTTATTTCAAAGGGAATATCTCTTGTGCCTTCAAAAAATGACAGACCGCCCAGTTTAGGATCCGGATTCATTACAGTACTTAAATTGATCAAATCATACCTCATCTTTTCCACCTTTACAATTCACGTATTTTACAAATTCATCATAATCTCTTATGTATTCATTCGGGTCATAATACTCAGAAGCAGCCACACAAAGAACAGATTCATTCTGGTGCCAAATCATCTCTCTCCAAAGTCCCGGATAAAGAATCAACCCTTTCGTTGGATCATCCAGCATAACACTCTCTGTTTCTTTTCCATCATTTATGACAATCTCAATAGAACCATATGGGCAAAACAGCAGCTGCCAATTCTCTTTATGTGCGTGAAAACCTCTGTGCATTCCCTCTTCTGTTTTATATATGCAGTAAATACGTCTGATCTTAAATGGAATATCTTTTTCTGCTTCTGCATATACCATCCCACCGCACTTGGGATCTGGTTTCATCACAGTATTCAGATTCATTACATCGTATTTCATACTTTCTCGCTCCCTAGTATTTTTATAAGCTTTTTCTAATCTGGCAAAACCGTCTTTTTAATCTTACGCAGTATAGTTGTCCCCCCCCCACGTGCTGTAGGCATTTTTGCATAAAAATTACCTCTTTTTCTCTTTATCAGCATGACAAAACGGATGCACTGCCCCGATAACACTTATATTTTGGTAATGCCATCGGGTCAATCCACCTGTTTTTTACACAATCGCACTTATATAACACAATTTAAAATCATAGTCAATTCTAGCATCGGTCATATGCATTGTCAAGTTGCGAAAAATGCACTATTTCCAACAAAATATGCGTTTTTTTCTAGAAAAAGCAACAGGCAGCATCTTCTATTATTGCTGCCTGCCATTTTTATCCAGGTTTCTATGTACTTATAAAACCTTATTCCTCATATCCATTCGGGTTCTGGCTCTGCCATTTCCAGGAATCTGCACACATTTCGCGGATTCCGTTCTCTGCTTTCCAGCCGAGTTCTTTCTCTGCCTTGGTTGCATCGGAATAGCAGGTTGCGATGTCGCCTGGGCGGCGTGGTTTGATCACGTATGGGATCTTAACACCTGTAGCTGTCTCAAAGTTTTTAACAATATCGAGTACGCTGTATCCTTTACCTGTTCCAAGGTTGTAAATGCTTAAGCCTGAGTTGTCCTCAAGTTTCTTAAGAGCTTTTACATGTCCTTTGGCAAGGTCTACTACGTGGATGTAGTCACGGACACCTGTTCCGTCCGGTGTGTCGTAGTCATTTCCGAATACACCAAGCTCTTTCAGCTTTCCTACTGCAACCTGTGTGATATATGGCATCAGGTTGTTCGGGATTCCGTTCGGGTTCTCACCGATCGTTCCGCTCTTATGAGCACCAATCGGATTGAAGTAACGAAGAAGTACTACGTTCCACTCCGGATCTGCTTTCTGGATATCTGTCAGGATCTGCTCCAGCATGGATTTTGTCCAGCCGTATGGGTTGGTGCACTGTCCCTTCGGGCACTCCTCTGTGATCGGGATCATAGCCGGATCGCCGTATACAGTTGCTGAGGAAGAGAAAATGATATTCTTTACATTATGTTTTCTCATCACGTCCACAAGTGTCAGGGTTCCTGCGATATTGTTCTCGTAGTACTCCCATGGCTTGGCAACAGATTCACCTACTGCTTTCAGTCCTGCAAAATGAATACAGGAATCGATCTTCTCGCTGTCAAAAACCTTATTCATTGCTTCACGATCCAGAATGTCTGCCTTATAAAATTTCACCGGCTTACCTGTGATCTTGGATACTCTGTCAAGAGCCTTCTCACTGGAATTAGCCAAATTGTCAACTACTACAACATCATATCCTGCGTTCTGCAGCTCTACAACTGTATGACTTCCAATGTATCCTGCTCCACCTGTTACTAAAATTGCCATAGTTTTTCTCCTCCTCAGATTAGGTTTATAGCGTTCGTGTTTATTTTAACACTGCTGCCTGTTTTCCACAATAGCAGAAAACCAGGTTTCGTACATGACTTCCTCTCAGATCTGTGAAAATCACTTAGTCCCACAGTCCCTGAGGATAAAGGCCCTGATCCTTCAGGCTCTGGATCGCAGCCACAACTACCGGCTTATCCTCTTTATAAGTTACGCCGTACCATTTATCCTGTGTGGTAAGCACTTTTACTGTGGCTTTCTTTTCTTTAAGAAGTTCATCTACTACAAACGGAAGGAAGTACTCGCACTTCAACGGATTGACCGGAATGTTTTTCTCAAGGAATACAGGAAATCGCGCTTCCAGCTCTTTCATAAATCCGCCGGTGAAGCCCCACATATTCATGGATACCGGTGCGTCAACAGGAAGTGCTGTCCATGTTTTTCCATCGTCCTCTGTGTAAGCTGCTCCGCCGTCACGTTTTTCAATGTGAGTTCTCTCATTGATATCTGCAAGATATCCGTTCTCGTCTGTCTCGCAGACACCGCGGGATACATAGCCATTATCTGTCAGCGTGTTTTCCAGACGGTATCCGACCATCATATACTGAGCCGGAACACTTTCTTCCTCAGCATGGATCAGGAAATCATACGCCATTTTAAATGCGTGAGTTCCGTAATAATCATCTGCATTAATTACAACAAACGGTCCGCCTATCTCATTCAGGCAGCTTAATACTGCATGTCCAGTTCCCCATGGTTTCACACGTCCATCCGGTACTTTATAGCCTGCCGGAATGTTATGGAGATCCTGGAATACATAAGAAACTTCGAGCTGATTGCTGAGACGATCACCAATCGCACTTCTGAAATCAGCTTCGTTTTCTTTTTTGATAATGAAAATTACTTTCTGAAATCCTGCTTTTACTGCATCATAAATGGAGAAATCCATAATGATATGTCCCTCTTTATCCACCGGATCAATCTGTTTCAGACCGCCGTAACGACTTCCCATTCCTGCTGCCATAACTACTAATACTGGTTTATTCATAATATTAATCCTCTTTTCTTTAAATGTTTTTCGTTCTCCTGCAGCTGCTATTTGCGGAACACTTGTCCGCCAGATTGCAAATCTTTGCTTTCCTGCATGGT
>OLPW01000960.1_pt1 | contig 32219 bp, 15 predicted proteins | sample 1672161 | NCBI WGS metagenome assembly OLPW01 (sample SAMEA3136654, study PRJEB25190) | human gut metagenome
GTGGACGGATGGGTGAGGATAAGGCTCGCCGACGATGCCGGGGCGTTGCGTGTGGGGTGTTTCACGCGGGGTGCGGCGGAGTCGGGCAACCGGGCAATCGACGAAGCGGCTGCCCGGTTGGGTGCCACGGAGATAAGGCGCGTATTTGCCGAGGGAGGCCGGTTCGCTGAACGGCGGAGGCGGTTCGGCCTGCATCTGTGGTACGATATCCGGATAGGCGACGATGTCCCTGTCACGAGGGCCGCCGGTGACCTCGCCTCCGTTCCCGGTGTGAGCCATGTGCAGCCTGTTTACAGAATACGGTGGGCCGATAATCCCCGCGTATTGCCGGCAGAATACCTCTATACGCCCGTGCGCGCCAAGTTCGCCGACGGTGCCGCTCCGGTCAATGACCCGGAGATAGGCAAGCAGTGGCACTACCATAACGACGGTTCGGCCTGGGCATGGAAGACGGGAGCCGATATCAACCTCTTCGAGGCGTGGGAGAAGTTCAATGCCGGCCGTCCGGAGGTCATCGTGGCCGTGGTGGACATGGGCGTGCAGTACGACCATCCCGACCTGGCGGCCAACATGTGGGTGAACGAGGCGGAGTTGAACGGTGCGCCCGGCGTGGATGACGACGGCAACGGTTACGTGGACGATGTGTACGGTTACAATTTCGACAAGGATACCGGTGCGATAGAGCCCGGCGGCCACGGTACGCACTGTGCGGGTACCATAGCCGCGGTCAATAACAACGGTATCGGCGTATGCGGTGTGGCAGGCGGTACGGGCAATGGCGACGGGGCACGTATCATGTCCATTCAGATGGACCCCGGTGCTGCTGACGCGCGTTATGCCGATGCATTCGCCTATGCCGCCGACAACGGAGCCGTGATAACCTCCAACAGTTGGGTGCTCGATATGGATGCCATGCCGGCCGATGTGGGTGCGGCGATAGATTACTTCAATGCCAATGCCGGTACCGATGAGAACGGTGTGCAGACCGGCCCGATGAAAGGGGGCTTGTGCATGTTCGCCGCCGGGAACTACAACACCTCCGGCCCGCAGTATGAAGGGCGGATATGGTACCCCGCCGCCGACGACCGGGTGATAGCCGTGACCTCCATGGGGCCCGATTACAAGAAGGCCGATTATTCGCAGTACGGACAGGGGGCCGACATCATGGCTCCCGGCGGTGAGGATACCGACGGCGCCGGCTGCGGCGTTTACAGTACCGTGACCGAGGGCGGATACGGTTATATGTCGGGAACTTCGATGGCGACTCCCCATACGGCCGGTGTGGCCGCACTGATGGTGTCGCAGTACGGAGGCGAGGGATTTACCGCGGACGAGCTGCGCAGGGTGCTGCTCGGCAGCTATCGAAATGTCGGAGAGTACCAGGAGGAAGCGTGCCGCAACCTCATCGGCGTCGGATTGCTCGATGCGTCGCTGATGGATAACTACTACAAGAATCCCGGCGCGGCTCCCGAGATACCTGCCGAACCCTCCGTGGAGGGCATCGCGGACGGATTGCACTTCTCCTGCCGGATACCGGCCGATGCGAACGGCGACCCGGCTGCGTGGCTGCTGCTCTCCTATGCTCCTGCCGCCGGTTCGGAGCAGACACCCGTTCGGCTCAGGATGTCGTGCAATGCAGGCGTGGGCGATGCATTCGGCTATTCCGTGACCGTGGCGGGCGACACCGAGTTCAACGCGGAGCTGAGGGCGGAAGACCGTTACGGCAATGTCTCGGAACCGTATGCCGTGACCGTGAAATCCCTGCCCCATATCAACCGTCCGCCGACGATGATAGCTTCGGTGAACGATTTTACCATACAGCAGGTGGGGACCGGGTATGCCCGCCGTTTCGACCTGTCGATGTATTACAGCGACCCGGACGTGGGGGAATTCGGCGATGAACTGACGTACGGCGTATCGTCCGACCCGGAGGGTATCGTGCGTATCTCCGTGGAGGGGAGCGTGGCGGTGTTTGAACCGGTGGGGATAGGGGCCGCTGCGGTCGTGGTGAAGGCTTCCGACCGGGCCGGTGCCTATGCGGAAGACCGTTTTACCGTCTCCGTTATCCATAAGGGGATACCCGATACGACGATAGAGGGGGTAGGACAGGAACATGCGCTCGTCCTTCCGCTTGCGGAGTATTTCTATGCCGTTGAGGGGATGGAGTACAAATATGCGGCGGAGAGTTCCGACCCGTCGAAGGTGCGGGTAAGTATCGGTCAGGGCAGCTTGCATATCGTTCCGGTGGCTGCCGGCAGTGCTGCGGTGACAATCTCCTGCAAACCGGGAACGGGGGCTTCGGTGGAGTCGCAGTTCCTCGTGACCGTGACGGGCGGCGAGACGCCCCTGCCCGAGGGAGGTTTCGCGCTTTGGCCCAATCCTGCCTCCGAATACGTCGATATCCGTGTCCCCGGAGCGGCGGGGACCGTTGCGGTGAGGATTTACGATGCGTCGGCGCGTCAGGTTTTCGACGGTACGGTAACGCCGGATGCCGACGGGGTGGGGCGGCTGGAAGTCGCCGCACTGAGCCCCGGAGCCTACTCCCTGGTGGCCGAGCAGGATGGACATAAATTTACGGCAGGTTTCGTGAAACGGTGATGCCGCTCTTCGTTTTGGCCGCCCTTTCCGGCCGGCCAAAACGTGGCGGAAGATGAAACGGGGGAGGTCGGAATCGGTCCGGCCTCCCCCGGCCGTTCCGGTATCGGAGAGAGAAAGGAGGGGAAAAGAGGGCTGAATAGGGTTTCCGGGGCGTCCGCAGGATATGATATTTGCCCCCGGAAGCGTTTTATGTGCTTTTTTGTTGGGTAAATGTTGGAACTTTTATTAATTTCGCAAAGATGTACCCATGTAACAATAAGCGCAGGTCAATATCGGTTATACTATGAAGGATAATCTAATCCATTTAATGATGAAACGATACTTTTTATCTTTGTTCGCTGTGGCAGGCATTCTGGCCTCCTGTGCGAAAGACCCTGCTGTGTCCGGAACGGCTCCGGGCGGCGGGAACGAACGGAATGAAGAGGAGTACGTCGGCGACGTAGTCAAGGGGAAGATAAGGATTCGCCTGGCAGATAATGCCACGGCTCTCCGGACAGGAGCGTTTACCCGCGGCGAGGCTGATTCCGGCGACCCCGAACTCGACAAACTCGCGGCACAGTTGGGCGCAACCAAAATAGAGCGGGTTTTCGGGACCGACCCCCGGTTTACGGAGCGTCACAAGAAATACGGCCTGCACTTGTGGTACGACGTGACGTTCGACGAGGATGTACCCGTTTCACGGGCACAGTCCGGATTCGAGTCGCTTCCCGGCGTGGCCTATGTGCGTCCCATCTACCGGATATATCCTGCCGACGGTTACGATACCCTTTATCCGGCAGCGGTAACGGATAAGTCCGGATGGGAGGGCAGTACCGCTGAAATGCCTTTCGATGACCCCGGACTGCCGATGCAGTGGCATTACTATAACGACGGTACGCTTTTCAATACCGAAGATACGGTGGTAGCCGTCGAGGGGGCGGATGTCAATCTGTTCAAGGCATGGGAGATGTACGGTGCCGGTGACCCGAGCGTGGTGGTGGCCGTCATGGACATGGGTATTCAGTACGACCATCCCGACCTTGTTGCCAACATGTGGGTGAACGAGGGGGAACTCAACGGCGAACCCAATAAGGATAACGACGGCAACGGCATCAAGAACGACATATACGGCTATAACGGTTTGACGCGGGACGGTAACATCGAGCCCGGCAGCCATGGTACGCACGTAGCCGGTACGGTGGCCGCTACCAACAACAACGGTATCGGCGTTTCGGGTGTGGCCGGCGGTACGGGTGTGGGTGACGGTGCAAGGCTTATGTCCTGCCAGATATTCGCTCCGAACGACGCTTCGGAGAGCGACTACCCGGACGTGTACCGTTATGCCGCCGACAACGGTGCGGTGATAAGCCAGAACAGTTGGGGCTATTCCCAGATGTACAGTGCCATCCCGGAGGATATGGCCGTGGCGATGGATTATTTCATAGACAATGCGGGTATCGGACCCGACGGCGAGCAGACCGGCCCGATGAAGGGAGGTATCATCATCTTCTCGGCAGGCAACGACTATTCGTCGCGTCCCTCTTTCCCGGGAGCCGACGACCGGGTGGTGTGCGTTACCTCCATGATGCCGAACTACATGAAGGCAGGTTACTCCAATTTCGGCGATGCCGCCGACATCTTCGCTCCCGGCGGAGCCGGTTCGACCGATACGGAGTTCAGCATGGAAGGGCAGGTGTACAGTACGGATATCACCGATGCGTACGGTTACAAGGCGGGTACGTCGATGGCGTGTCCGCATGTATCGGGTATCGCGGCCCTTATCGTGTCGCGTTACGGCGTGGGGCAGCCCGGTTTTACGCCCGACAAGCTGAGGGAGATACTGCTGCGCAGCTATCGTAGCGTAGGTCAGTATCAGAAGACGCCGGCCATTGCCGACGGCCTCGGCGTGGGCTTGGTGGATGCTACCATGATAGAGCTGGAGAATCCCGGAACGGCACCGGAGGCTCCCCAGGCCGTGAGTGCGGAGGGAACGGACGAGCGAAAACTCACGCTCCGTATCACCGCTTCGGCTGACGGCAACGGAATGTCCGTAGCGCAGTACCGTGTCTCCTATGCCCCGGAAGGAACGGCCGACGGAGCGGACGGTTGGCAGTCGGTGGAGCTTTATAACCGGGCCGATATCGGCGAGGTGAGCGAATATACGGTAGGCAATCTCGAGCATGAAACCACTTATGTGTTCCGTGTGAAGAGTGTGGACCGTTTCGGCAACGAATCGGCCGGCTATACGGAAGGGCGGGGTACGACCGTCGAACACACGAACCTGAGCCCGGAGATAACCAAGCCGCTCGGCAGGGTGGTACTCCCCTCCGGCAACAGCTTCACAGCGACCGTGGATTTGAACGAGAACTTCAGCGACCCCGACCTGCCCAACGATGAACTGACGTTTACGGCCGAAAGCAACGATGCTTCGGTAGCTACGGCGCAGGTATTGGAGGGCGGCATACTGGAGGTGACCGGCCTCAAGAAGGGCGATACGTTCATCTCCGTGACCGTGAAGGACCGTGAAGGACTGTCCATTTCGAAAAATATGGGCGTATCCGTTACGGCAGACCCTGCCGGCAGCGGAGAGGGGACGACCGTGACTTTGCCCGACAGTGCGAACGCTTTCTCCGGAAACATCGCGCTTGATGAACTGTTCGGCGTTACGGGCGGTCTGACCTATACGGCCGTAAGTTCCGCACCGGATGTGGTATCCGTGGCAGTGAACGGCAATGTCCTGACGGTTACCGGACTGAAGATGGGCAACGCTTCGGTGACGGTGACGGGAACCGATACCGCCGGAGCATCCGATACGCGGACGGTCGAGGTGACGGTGACGGCGAATCCCGGAGGCGATACCGCCCCGCAGACACCCGCCGGAAGCATCAGCCTCTATCCCAATCCGGCCGATGATGTTCTCAATATCGGTGTGGGCGGAGCGACCGGAGGGGCGGCCGGCATTCGGATATACGATGCCGGCGCCCGTCAGGTAGGCAATCTCTCCGTGACGCTCGACGGTAACGGCGTGGCAGCCGGCAACGATGTGTCCGGCCTCGCTCCCGGAGCCTATTCGGTCGTGGTCGAGCACGACGGTCACCGCTATACGGGCAGCTTCATGAAACGGTAGAACCGCCGGACGAATGGAACGGCGGAGCCGGGCCCGGTCGGGTCCGGCTCCGTTGTCTTTCTGTGGCCGGTATCTCCGGGACGGTTATTTGCGGCGGAAGGTCATTTTGTTTTCAGGGGTAACGATATTGTGGCATATTTTTTATATTTTCGCAAACGGCCGTCGGTGCGGGTATCCTGCCTGCGGCGGACATTTATCAACCAACCCTACTATCGAATGAAACGGTATTTGAATCTGTTGTTCCTTGCGGCGGCTGCTCTTTGTGCATCGTGTGCGAGAGATGCCGTCGTTTCCGATGTCCCGCCGAAAGGGGAGGATGTCGGCGGTTACGACAACAACGTTATTGTGCCCGGATGGGTGAGGATAAGGCTCGACGACGAGGCCGCCCCGCTTCGGACGGGCGTCTTTACCCGGGGCGAGGCCGATTCGGGCAATCCGCTACTCGACGAACTTGCGGCCGGCCTCGGGGCGACCGAGATACGGGAAGTGTTCCCGACCGACCCCCGGTTCGAGGAACGTCATCGGAAATACGGGCTCCATCTCTGGTTTGATATCAGGCTCGGCGACGAGGTGCCCGTATCCCGTGCGGAGCAGGAGTTTGCTGCACTGCCCGGCGTGCGGCATGCACAGCCGATTTATCGGATAGTCGCACTGGACGGTGCCGATTATCCGCTGCCTTCGGAGGTGAGCGAACCTTCCTCTTGGGAGGGCAGTTCCCGCGAGATGCCTTTCAATGACCCCGGACTGAAGATGCAGTGGCATTACGACAACGACGGTACGATGACCAATGCCGAAGGCGAAACGGTCGCTGTCGAGGGGGCCGATATCGGGCTGTTCGAGGCATGGGAGATGTACGGTGCCGGCGACCCGTCGGTAATCGTCGCCGTCATGGATACGGGAGTTTTCTCCGGACACGAGGACCTGCAGGGCAACATGTGGGTGAACGAGGCCGAACTGAACGGTACGGCCGGCAAGGATGACGACGGCAACGGGTACAGGGACGATATACACGGCTATGATTTCTACAAGAAGTCGCCCGATGTGGAGCCCGGTGAGCACGGTACCCATGTGGCCGGTACCATCGCTGCCGTGAACGATAACGGCATCGGTGTCTCGGGTGTGGCCGGCGGTACGGGCAACGGCGACGGCGTGCGGATAATGACCTGTGCGATATACGACTATATGGGGTATGGTACGGCGACTCCCACGGGCTACGTTTACGCCGCCGACAACGGGGCCGTGATAAGCCAGAACAGTTGGAACTATCCCATGATTAATATTCTGCCCGAGGACATGTCGGTGGCGTTCGACTATTTTATCGACAATGCGGGTATCGGGCCCGACGGCGAACAGACCGGGCCCATGAAAGGGGGCGTCATCATCTTCGCCGCGGGGAATGAATTCAGTCCCAAGGTGGGGTGTCCTTCGGACGACCCGAGAGTCATTACGGTGACCTCCATGATGGCCGACTATGTGAAGGCGAGCTATTCCAACTACGGAACCGAGGCGGATATCTTCGCTCCCGGTGGTGCCGGTGAACGCGATGCGGCATTTCCGCAGCAGGGTCAGGTTTACAGCACCGGCTTGGACAATACCTATACCTACCACAGCGGTACCTCCATGGCTTGTCCGCATGTGTCGGGCGTAGCAGCCCTCATCGTGTCGCATTACGGTGCGAATGCTTCCGGTTTCACCAACGAGGAGCTGAAGACGATTTTGCTGCGGAGTTACCGCAATGTGGATATGTGGCAGACTCGGCCGGACATTGCGGCGGGGCTCGGTGCGGGGCTTGTCGATGCTTCCCTGATGGAACTGGAAAATCCCGGAGTGCCGCCCGAAGCCCCGGCAGGGCTCGAAGTGGCCGAAGGTACGGTGGAGGAGCGGCTGACGGTATCCGTTACGGGCCTGCCCGCCGACGGGAACGGTATGGGCATCGCTTACGTGAACCTGCGTTATGCCCCCGAGGAGGCGCGTGCGGAGTCCGGAGCATGGACCTCCGTGACGATACCCTGTCGGATGTCGCCGGGCGAGGCGCTGGAATACGAGGTTTCCGGATTGGCGGATGCGACGACCTATGTGTTTGAGGCCGGTGCGATAGACCGGTTCGGAAACGAGTCCGGCTATGTCGGCGGCGAGGGTCGGACGATAGACCATATCAATCGTCCGCCGGCGATACAGAAGCCGCTGCCTGGCGTGGAACTGCCCGATGCTGCGGGAGAGGAGCCTTTCGTGACTGCCGTGGAGCTGAGCGATTATTTTACGGACCCCGACCTGCCGGCGGACGAACTGTCGTATGCTGCGAGAAGCAACGACGAGAGTGTGGCTACGGTCAGCGTCAGCGGTTCCATGCTGACGGTCGAAGGCCTGAAGCTGGGGGCGACCTATGTTTCGGTGACGGTGACCGACCTGGCCGGAGAGAGTATCGTCAAGAACATGTCGGTCAAGGTACTTGAGGAGCGGTTCCCGGAGGACCCGCCGACGCCCATACCGCCTGAGGAGGGCGTGGAACTGACCGAGGGCGCACTGACGCTCTTCCCGAACCCGGCTCCGGATGCGCTGTTCATCGGCGTCGGCGGCGAAGCGGGCAAACGGGCCGATATCAGGGTGTACGATTCGGCTGCACGGGAGGTTGTCCGCCTGGACGGTGCGGCCTTCGGCAGTGAAGGCGAACTGAAGGATGTCATCCGGTACGACGTTTCCGGTTTCGTTCCGGGCAGCTATACGGTGCGGGTGAAACTGGCCGACGGACGCGAGCTTCGCAGTACGTTCGTGAAAGCATGAGAGCGTGCGGACGGCAGACTTCAGCCTGCCGTCCGCTCTCTTTGTCGTCCGGCTGCGGATACCGGCGTCTGTCCGTTTTCGGAGCCTGCAGCGCGGAACCTGAAAGGTTCCTGCGATCGGGAGTCCGCCGCGGAATGCGGTGCTGTGCTTCGGGAGGCGTATCCGGAGACGGGCTGTGAGGAACAACCGTGAATAGGATGCTATTGCCATGAAAAAAGTTCTGATTATCTTTATGGCGGTGTTTCCGTTTCTGTGCTGTGCGGGGCGTTCCCACGGGGCGGCGGAGCCGCCTTTCGTTGCGGATACCCTTTCCGGAGCGGGAGAGGCGGCAGCGACCGACCGGATAAGGATACGGTTCGCCGATACGGTGCCGTTGCCTCGTGAAGCGCGTTTTGCGGCAGGAGCGGCCGATACGGGTATCGGGTGGTTCGACCGGGCTTTGGACACTGTGGGTGCGGTCGAGGTGCGCCGGGTTTTTTCGGATGGCGGCCGTTTTGCCGAGAGGCGCCGCCGGTACGGTCTGCACCTGTGGTACGAGGTGCGTACCGACGGCAGGATGCCTGTCGCGGAGGTCGTGCAGGTGTTCGCGGCGCTGCCGGCGGTTGCGTATGCCGGATTCGTGTACCGGGCCGAACTTGCGGATTAGCGGCAGGGGGAATGTGTTCGGATAGGGGCATCCGTACTATCGGAGGGCAGACTGGCGTTAAATATATATATGAATGGGATAAATACACCAAATAATTGTCAACTCTAATGTTATGAAAAGGATTTCTGTTTTTTTATTGGCTGCTGCGGCTATGTGGTCCTGTACGAAGGAACCGGTGTTGTCCGAAGCTCCCGAACGGGACGTTCCGGACGTATCGGTGCCGGACGATGATAACATAGTCAGCGGATGGGTCAGGATAAAGCTGGCCGACGATGCCGCTCCGCTCCGTGTCGGTGCATTCACGCGCGGGGAGGTGGAGTCGGGCGACCCGCGGCTGGATGAGATAGCACAGGAGCTGGGTGCGACCGAGATTCGCCGCGTTTTCCGCGACGGGGGCCGTTTTGCCGAGAGGCGCCGCCGGTACGGTCTGCACCTGTGGTACGACATAAAGATAGGCGAGGATGTGCCCGTATCGAGGGCGGAGGCGGGAATCGCCGCCGTGCCCGGCGTGGCGCACGTACAGCCCATCTACAAGGCGAAACTGACGGACCACAGGGTGATTCCCGCCATGGCGTCCGACATGAAGTATAAACCGGCTGCGCTGGACGCTTCGCGGCCGGTGCTGTCGCCGGAGGAGTATCCTTTCAACGACCCCGGTCTGCCCCAACAGTGGCACTACTATAACGACGGTTCACTGGAGAAGGCGGTCGAAGGGGCCGACATCAACCTGTTCAAAGGATGGGAGATAAATACGGGCCGTCCGGATGTCATCGTGGCCGTGGTGGATATGGGCGTGCAGTACGACCACCCCGACCTGGCTGCCAACATGTGGATAAACGAGGCCGAGATGAACGGCACAGAAGGCGTGGACGATGACGACAACGGATACGTGGACGACCTGTACGGATGGAACTTCGCTCCGAATTACGACAGCGGCGAGATAGTGCCCGGATACCACGGGACGCATATCGCCGGTACGATTGCCGCCGTGAACAACAACGGCGAGGGAGTCTGCGGAATCGCGGGCGGTTCGGGTAACGGCGACGGCGTGCGGATAATGACTATCGGATGGTCGGCGGACAACCGGCAGACGATTCCCAACTGGGACATGTTCGCCTATGCGGCCGACAACGGAGCGGTCATCGCTTCCTGCAGCTGGGAGGTCTCCTCTCCGGACCTCGCTCCCGACCTGCAGGCGGGGCTCGATTACTTCATCGACAACGCCGGCATGGATGAGAACGGAGTGCAGACGGGCCCCATGAAGGGCGGACTCATCATGTTCGCTGCGGGCAACTCCGGTGAGAACAGACTGAAGTTCCCCAGTTATTACGACCGGGTTGTCAGCGTGGCTTCGATGGCGCCGGATTACAACAAGGCCAGCTATTCGAACTGGGCTCCGGAGGTGGACATCCTCGCGCCCGGCGGTGAGAAAAACTTCGGCGAGGCGTATGCCGTTTACAGTACCTATACCGACAGCGGTTACGCCTACATTGAGGGAACGTCAATGGCTACTCCGCATGTGTCCGGTGTCGCCGCACTCATCGTTTCCGAATACGGGAAGGAGGGCTTTACGTCCGACGACCTGCGCAAGCGGCTGTTGGCCAGCTTCCGTCCCATCAGTCCGGTGGTCAGCGGCGAGTATGCCAACCAGATAGGTGTCGGACTCGTGGATGCCTCTCTCATCACGCTCGAAGACCCCGGAGTGAGCCCCGGTGCCCTGGAGAACTACGGTGCCGAAGGGCTGCCCGACAGCGTGAGGATATATTGCCGCGTGCCGGCCGACGGCAACGGCATGCCCGTGGTGAAGTACCGTCTCGAATATGCGGAGAAGAGCGGCGGCAGTACGGGCGAATGGCAGACGATGGACCTCGTGAATACCGCGGATGCGGGCGAGGATTACGAATACCGCATGATGCTCGTGCAGCTTACGACCTATGCCTTCCGGATGACGCCCGTAGACCGCTTCGGCAACGAAGGCAGTACGGTGGAGTTCGAGGCGACGACCTTGCAGCATACGAACCGTCCGCCGAGGCAGAAAGCTAATTTCCTCGATGTGGAGGCGGCGAAGGCCGGAGAGAAATACTCCAAGAAGTTCAAGCTGGCCTATTACTTCATCGAACCGGACGAAGCTTTCGGCGATGCGCTTACCTTTACCGTGACTTCATCGGATGAGGATGTGGTCAGCGTCGTTATGACCAACGGTTCCGACCTGGAACTCGTTCCCCTGAAACAGGGCGAGAGTACCATCACGGTACGTGCTACGGACAAGGGCGGCCTGTATGTGGAATCTTCGTTCAAGTTCACTGTGCTGGAGAATGCCTTCGAGAATATCAAGCCGAGGGCGACCAAAGAGTTCGGTACGGTTCGTATGGCGGGAACCGGCGCCGAATACAGGCAGTCATTCGTGCTTTCGGAGTATTTCACAGATGCCAACCTGGCGGACGGAGATGTGCTCACGTTCTCGTTCACCAATACGAATGAAGCGGTTGTGGGCGTGACGGTTGAGGAGGGGAGCCTCGTCGTGGAACCGATAGCCGAGGGTACGGCCTCCGTGACCGTGACCGCCACCGACTTGGCCGGCGAATCGGCGCAGTCGGTACTGACGGTACAGGTCGGCAGTGTACCGGCCGGTGATGGCGGTCTGCTGATTGCACCCAATCCCGTAGGGGAGACGCTCTCCATGCACTTCGCTGCTGCGGCAGGCGTCGGTGCCGAAGCCGTGATATACGATGCGGCGGCCCGCAGGGTGCTCTCCGAAAATGTGGAATTCGATGGGAACGGAACGGGGACGCTCGACGTGTCGGCACTTGCTCCGGGTATCTATACGTTATCGGTGAAAACGGAGGGCGGAATTGCAGGTAACGGCACTTTCGTCAAGCGATAGCGTGCGCCTGCGGCTGGAGGATGCATCTCCGGCGGAAGAATTGAGGAAGGGTATCCGGCATCGTCCGGATACCCTTTCTGGGTATTCGGCGGCACGTATGCCGCCGGTGCCCGAAAGGTTGCCGTGTGGACGGATGCGGAAATATTTTTCCTGGTGTATGTATTGGCTGTCATTTTGTTATGTGAAAGTGCAGTGGGCCGGGAGGCGAGAAAATATGGTCTGGATATGACATATTTCCATATTTTGGTTATTTTTGCTTGATATGCTTACCGTATCTTGATGATACCTGTTCCGAAAGGATGCTTCCGGATACAGTATTTAATTCATACTTATATGGATTTCAGATTCCTGGTGGCTATGGCGGCCGTTGCCTTGTCGGTTTTCTCTTCCTGTACGAAGGACCCTCTTATGATGAATGGAGGCGGAAGCAGTGAGGGAGAGGCTGCGGATTTTGACGATTCTGCCGAAATCGTGCCGGGATGGATAAGGATAAAACTGGCGGATGATTCGGAGCCGTTGCGTACCGGGGTTTTTACCCGCGGCGGTTTTGATTCGGGAGATGTGCGGCTCGACGAACTCGCAGCCGGACTGGGGGCGACGGAAATCAGGCGTGTCTTCCGTGACGGAGGCCGTTTCGAAGAACGCCACCGCCGTTACGGGCTCCATTTATGGTACGATATCCGAATCGCCGACGAAGTGCCCGTTTCCCGGGCCCGGGCCGAAATGGTTTCGTTGCCGGGTGTCGATGTCGTCGAGCCCGTGTATCGCGTGAGGCTCGCCGAGGCACATGTGGTGCCGGATATTTCCGACCGGCTGTACCGGCCGTTTTCCGAAGGCGAGGCGAGGCCCGAACCAGCTCCCTTCAATGACCCGGAACTCTCCCGGCAGTGGCATTACAACAACGACGGGTCGATTGAAGGCTCGGTGGCGGGTGCAGACATCAACCTGTTCAAAGCCTGGAGAGAGATAGGGGCGGGGAGACCGGAGGTTGTCGTGGCTGTTATTGACGGCGGCATACAGTACGACCATCCCGACCTGGCGGCCAACATGTGGACAAACGAGGCCGAGATGAACGGTACACCCGGCGTGGACGATGACGGTAACGGTTATGTGGATGACATTTATGGATGGAATTATTATACCGATTCGGGAACGATAACCCAGCATTTCCACGGTACACATGTGGCAGGTACGGTAGCTGCGGTCAATAACAACGGTATCGGTGTTTGCGGTGTGGCCGGCGGTACGGGTGTGGGTGACGGTGTCCGGCTGATGTCGTGTCAGAATTATGATACCGATGCCAACGGTCAGGAGGTGGGCAGCGTTACGGAGGAGTCGTTCATTTATGCTGCCGATAACGGCGCCGTTATCGCTCAGTGCAGTTGGGGATACAATGGTATCGAGACGCCGCTGTCGATGCAGCGGGCCATTCAGTACTTTATCCGGGAGGCCGGTACGGATGAAAATGGGGTTCAGACCGGACCGATGAAGGGCGGTGTGGTCTGCTTTTCGGCTGGTAACAGCAGTTACTCCCATGTAGGCAATCCGGGCGATATGGAAGAGGTGGTCGGTGTGACGGCCATGGGCCCCGATTATAAGAAAGCCGGGTACTCCAATTATGGCTCGGCGGCCGACCTTTTCGCTCCCGGAGGGGCGAGTTCGGCCAATCCGGAGGACCCGAAACAGGTTTACAGCACCTATATCAACGGCGGCTATGCCTATCTGTGGGGAACGTCGATGGCATGTCCCCATGTTTCGGGCGTGGCGGCGCTGATAGTGTCCTATTACGGTGTGGATACGCCCGGTTTTACGGCCGAACGCTGCCGGGAGATTCTGCTGCGCAGCTTCCGGCCCGTGGGAGAGTATGTCGCCGGCGAACCGTATGCCGACGGATTGGGTGCCGGGTTGGTGGATGCTTCGCTGATTCTGCTCGAAAATCCAGGCATAAAACCGGGAAGCGTCGAGGAGCTGACATTGACGCCGCTGCCTGACGGGATGGCGATAGCCGCTGCGATGCCCGCCGATGGCAATGGGGATGCCGTGTCGAAAATCAGGCTCGGGTATGCGCCGGTCAACGGAGATGGTACGACGGGCGAGTGGAGGGAAGAGACCTTTCCGAATATCCAGCCTGCAGGAGGAATCTTCACGACCGAACTTCAATTGGCGGCCGAAGAGACCTATCGGGTGCGGATGAGCGTGGAAGACCGGTACGGAAACGTGTCGGATGAGGTGACGGATGAAGCTACTACGCTTCCGCACGTCAATGTGGCACCTTCGTATCGCGGCATAGAGACGCAGTTGTTCACTTCGACCGGTAAGGGGTTCAGCAAGACGGTGGCGCTGGACAGCTATTTCAGCGACCCCGATATTCCGTATGGCGACGAACTGACATTCGCGTTCGATGACGGAGAGCAGGAGATACTGGAAGTCGTACTCGAGGGGGCGGAGCTTCTCCTGACGCCGATATATAAGGGCCAGACGGAAATTGTGGTGACGGCTACCGATAGGGCGGGGGAAAGCGCCTCGGGCACTTTCAGGGTGCGTATCGTATCGGGTGACGAACCCCCGGCAGAGCCGGAACCTGACCCGGAACCCGACCCTGACCCGGTGCCCGGATTCGACGGGGACACGATGGTGGTCGTCCCCAATCCTGTCGGTGAAGCGTTGACCGTGTATGTCCCGCATGTCGCGTCGATGGAGGGAACGGCTACGATATACGATGCGGCGGCCCGTAAGGTATTGGAGACGACGATAACGGTGGATGCGGAAGGAAAGGGTACCCTGCAGGTAGGCGGACTTTCCCCCGGAGCGTACTCGCTTTCGGTAGAGGTCGGGGGTAAAAGTTCCAAGGTATCGTTCATGAAGCGGTAGATAGTGCAGAAGAAAATGGAAAGAACGAATAATGTATGAAATACAGGTATTGGTTGGCAGGGCTTTGTGCGGGATTGCTGATTTCCTGTGCGAAGGAGAGTTTTACAGTCGGTGTGGAGCCGGAAGACGGCGACCGGATATATGCCGACGGCGATGAGGTAATCAGGGGCTGGATACGGATAAAGCTTTCGGAAGAGGGTCCCGAAGCGCTCCGGACTGGGCAGTTTACACGCGGCGAAGCTGCGACGGGCGACGGAGATATCGATGAGGTGGCGGCCGCGCTCGGTGCTACCGAGGTGCGGCGCGTTTTCCGCGACGGAGGCCGTTTTGCCGAGAGGCGCCGCCGGTACGGTCTGCATTTGTGGTACGATATACGTTTCGACGAGGAGATTCCCGTATCGCGGGCCGGGGCTGAATTTGCTGCGCTTCCGGGAGTGGCTTATGCGGAACCGGTGTACCGGATACAGCGCCTTGACGCTGCCGCGATTCCTGCCGAAGCGCTGTACGAGCCGCCCGTGCCGGCGGCAGAGGAGGGACAGTGGCCTTTCGACGACCCGATGCTCTCCCAGCAGTGGCATTATTATAACGACGGTACCATCAGCGGGACGGAAGCCGGTGCCGACATGAATCTGTTTGAAGGGTGGAAAACCACCGCGGGCAGTCCGGCCGTGATAGTCGCCGTGACGGATTCCGGCGTGCAGTTCGACCATGAAGACCTGGCTGCCAACATGTGGGTGAACGAGGCCGAACTGAACGGAACGGAAGGTGTGGATGACGACGGAAACGGCTATGTGGATGACATATACGGATGGAATTTTGTCCGGGACAGCGGAACGATAGTTCCGGAAGACCACGGTACGCATGTAGCCGGTACGGTGGCGGCAGTCAATAACAACGGCATAGGCGTCTGCGGCGTGGCCGGCGGTACGGGCAATGGCGACGGAGCCCGCATCATGTCGATGCAGATATTCGAGGGCGACGAATCCGTAGGCGATACGAATGCGGAGTGTTTCGTGTATGCCGCCGATAACGGGGCCGTGATTTCGCAGAACAGTTGGACGTGGACCCGGCTGTCGTCGCTTCCGAGAGCCTACGACGAAGCTTTCGACTATTTCATCGAAAATGCGGGAATGGACGACAGCGACGGCGACGGGGTGAATGACCGTCAGACCGGCCCCATGAAGGGAGGTATCATCATCTGTGCGGCGGGCAATTCCGGCGGGAGAATAGAGTATCCTGCGGCCGATGCGAGGTGTGTGGCCGTCACGGCAATGGGGGCGACTTTCAAGCTGGAAGCCTATTCCAACCGGGGAGCGGAAGCCGATATCATGGCGCCGGGCGGCGTGAAGGCCGCCAATTCGAAACGCCGGGTGTGGAGTACGGTTGCCGATAACGATTATGCCGCCATGTACGGTACGTCGATGGCGTGTCCGCATGTATCGGGCGTGGCAGCCCTCATAATCGCGGAATACGGACAGGAAGGGTTTACGGCCGAGCAGTGCCGTGAGATACTGCTGCGGGCATACCGTCCTGTCGGCGGTCTTGCCGACGACGATGCGGAACTCGGCGTACTGGGCGTGGGACTGCTCGATGCGGGGGCCGCATTCGTGACGGACCCCCAGTCGCAGCCGGGTGTCGTGGAATTCGGTTCCATGCAGGTGTCGGGCAATACGGTGAGCGTGCCGTGGCGCGTGCCTGCCGACGGCAACGGGAATGCCGTCGCGCAGTTTGTCGTGGAGTATGCCCCGAAAGAAGGGGGCGGCACGCCGGGTGGCGGAACCGTTGCGAACCGTTACGACGTGGGGCAGACCATGGTGTACACCTTCGAAGGGCTGTACAATACCGATTACGAAATAAACGTTCGTTCTATAGACCGGTTCGGAAACAGTTCGGAGGCGGTGTCCGGTTCGGTATCCATAGGCAATTTCGAGAATCGTCCGCCGGAGAGGACTTCCGAAAGGATGGCGGATGTATCCATGCCCGATACGGCGGAGACGAGTATCGTGAGCATAACGCTCACTCCTTATTTTACCGACCCCGACCTTGAATACGGCGACGAGCTCTCCTATTCGGCGACGAGCGTGAACGAGGATATCGTCGCCACAGAGGTGGCAGGGGAGGTGCTGAGGCTGATTCCGCGTGCCAAAGGAACGAGCCTGGTGACAGTGACGGCATCCGACCTTGCCGGGGCGACGGTGGGTTTCTCGATATATGCTACGGTGGCCGGAGGTACGGGTCCTTCGGGCGATGACGGGGCGGTTGCAATAAGTCCCAATCCGGTGGCTGACAGGCTGAATGTCCGGTTGGGTGACACGGAGGGCGAAGCGGTCGTACGCATTTATGACGGTGCTGCCCGGCTGGTGATGGAGGCCAGGGAAGAGATAGTCGGCGGCGGTGTGGAGCTCGATGTCAGCCGTCTTAGTCCGGGAGCCTATTCGCTTGTTGCGGAAGGTGGCGGACGGACGGTGCGCGGTACTTTTGTGAAACGGTAGCGGTCGATGGAACCGAATGGTGTCCGGCGGGTTCGGACACCGGAGCGGAAGGGCGGGATGTCCGCCTGAGGAGACGGAACAAACATTTAATACATAATAACAAGGATGAAAAAAGTACAATATTTATTGATGTCCGTATGTGCCCTTGCGGCGGCTTCCTGTACCAAGGAGGCTTCCTTTACGGAAGAAACCAAACCGGAGGCCAAAACCGAGATGGGGGCAGGCGAAGTGCGCGACGGGTGGATAAGGATAAAAATCAAGGAGGATGCCGCTCCGCTGCGTGCGGGGGTGTTCACCCGCGGTGCCATGGAGTCCGGAAATGAGGATATGGACCGTATCGCGGCCGAACTGGGTGCTACCGAGGTGCGGCGCGTATTCAGCGACGGCGGCCGGTTCGCGGAGCGCCGCCGCCGGTACGGCCTGCATCTGTGGTACGACGTGCGTTTCGATGAAAGTGTACCCGTGTCGCGTGCTGCAGACAGGTTTGCGACCATCGACGGAGTGGAGTATATCGAACCCGTCTATGTCATCAAGAGTACGGATGCCGATGCGGTCTATGTGCCCGACAATGTCATCTATACTCCTTCGGTAGCGGTTACGCGCACTGAGATGCCGTTCAACGACCCGATGCTCTCCCAGCAGTGGCATTACAACAACGAGGGGGAGAACGGATTTACGGCCGGTGCCGACATCAACCTGTTCGAGGCATGGAAGGTCGAGACCGGCAAACCGAACGTCATCGTGTCTGTGCATGACCAGGGAATCGTGCTCGACCATGAAGATTTGGCGGCCCATATCTGGGTGAACGAGGCCGAGATGAACGGTGCGGAAGGTGTCGATGACGACGGCAACGGCTATAAAGACGATATTCACGGGTGGAATTATATAAACAATTCCCCGGATATCATTCCCGAAGGACACGGTACCCATGTAGCGGGTACTATCAGCGCGGTAAACAACAACGGCATCGGTGTCTGCGGCGTGGCCGGCGGAACCGGTGAGGAGGACGGCGTGCGGATAATGAGTCTTCAGATACTGTATCAGCCTGTGGCCGGCGGTTCGTCGCAGTTTTCGGAACGTGCCCCTGAAACGTATGCGTATGCCGCCGATAATGGGGCAGTGATTTCGCAGAACAGTTGGACTCTCGGCGTGACGGGCAAACTTCCGTACTCCTACGAACAGGCTTTTACCTATTTCAATGAGAATGCCGGTATGGACGATACGGACGGCGACGGCGTGAACGATGTACAGACCGGCCCGATGGCGGGCGGAATCATCATCTTCGCAGCCGGCAATGCAGGCGGTCCGACGCTTCTGCCCGCTGCGAGCGACAAGGTGATAGCGGTGGCCGCATCGGGTCCGAACTATGAGAAGGGTTCCTATTCGAGCTGCGGTCCGGAGATAGACATCCTTGCCCCGGGCGGTGCCGGTTCGCAGGGCGGAAAGGGGAATGTGCTCAGTACGTACAAGGACTCCTACACCGGAGAGGTCGGTTATTCGCATCTGTGGGGAACTTCGATGGCCTGCCCGCACGTTTCGGGTGTGGCTGCACTGATAGTGTCGCACTTCGGCGGCGAGGGCTTTACGGCGGAGGAGTGCAAGAAACGTCTGCTGAACGGTTACCGACCGATGGGCGGCCTGATTCCCGACGACCAGCTCGGTGACATAGGCGTCGGACTGCTCGATGCCGCAGCCGCTCTGATGGACGACCCCGGTACGGCACCGGCCAATGTGGACGATGCGGAGGTCTCTTCGGAACTCAATAAGATAAACCTGACGTGGACGGTGCCGGCCGACGGTAACGGAGCGGCGGTGGCTACCTATTGGGTAACTTACGGTGCCGAAGGTGAGGAACCCGTCGAGCAGGAGATAAGGAACCTCTACAATGTGGGTACCGAGGTGACCTATGCGTTGGACGGAAAGTACAATACCGCTTATGATATCAGTATCCAGACCGAAGACCGCTGGGGAAACAGGACGACCGAAGCCAAAGAGCTCTCCGTGACGCTCGGTACGTTCGAAAACGTGGCTCCTACGGTCATGGAGAAAATCGGCGACAGCAATATCGCGGCTCCGGGCGAGGAGAATATCAGACAATATACGCTTTCGGATTACTTCACCGACCGCAACCTTTCCGACGGCGACGTGCTGGCCTATACGGCAAGCAGCAGCAATGAAGCCGTGGTTGCCGTGTCCGTAGCCGAGGACATCCTGACTCTGACGCCCAAGGCAAAGGGGTCGGCCAACATCACCGTGACAGCTACCGACCTGGCGGGAGCGTCCGCCGAGCTGAAGTTCCGGGTGTCGGTAACCAGCGGACCTGCACCGGGCCAGGCCGTATCCGCCCTGACCGTAACGGAGAACCCCGTGGGCGATGCACTCGGATTCTCGCTTTCGGAGGCGTCCGGAGCAACGGTGGATGTAACGGTTTATGATGCTGCGGCGAGAAAGATTTACGGCGGCAGCGTGACGTTGGATACGAACGGTGCAGGTAGTGTGGATGCTGCGGCATGGAGTCCCGGCGCCTATACGCTCGCTGTCGTACACGGGAATCAGACGCTCAAGGCATCGTTCGTGAAGAGGTGACGGCAGCCGATATGTATGAATGAGTTATGCGATACAGGTTCCTTGGCGGTGTGCCACGGAACCTGTATTGCGATGGGAATGTCCGGCCGGTATAGCGGCCGGGATTCGAAAGAGCGGATTAAAGTTTTGCATTGCGATGAATTATAAATATTTGTTTTTGGGAGTGGTTTCGTTGGCCGCATTGTCGTGTGTCAGGGAGCCTGCGACGGACTCCGGAATCTGTCCCGGCCGGGAACCGGAAGCAGTGGCCGACGACGGGTCGGTTGTCAGCGGCTGGATAAGGATAAAGCTGCAGGAGGATGCGGCACCGCTCAAGGTGGGGGTGTTTACGCGCGGTGAGGCCGATTCGGGCAATCCGGAACTGGACCGGGCCGCCGCTGCGCTTGGTGCCACCGAAATACGGCGCAGTTTCAGCGACGGCGGCCGGTTTGCCGAACGCCGCCGTAGGTATGGGTTTCATTTGTGGTACGACATCCGTTTCGATGAGGATGTGCCCGTGTCTCGTGCCCAGGACGGCATCTCGTCGCTTCCCGGCGTAGCGCATGTCCAGCCCATCTATCGGATAGTGCCGCTGGACAATGGGCGCGGTATTCCGGGGGAGATGGTGTACAGACCTGCGGCAATCGGTGCGGCACGGCCTTCGGACGAGCCGTTCGACGACCCGGGGCTGCCGCAGCAATGGCATTACAACAACGAAGGTTCCATCAGACGTGCCGTAGAGGGTGCCGATATCGACCTGTTCGAGGCGTGGAAGACCACGGCGGGAGACCCGGCCGTGATTGTGGCTATCATGGACGGCGGCGTGCAGTGGGACCATCCCGACCTGGCGGCCAACATGTGGGTGAACGAGGCGGAACTGAACGGTATGCCGGGTGTGGATGACGATGGCAACGGGTATGTGGACGATATTTACGGATGGAATACCATGCGCGAAAGCGGAGAGATAGCCCCCAACAGCCACGGAACGCATGTGGCGGGAACGGTCGGTGCCGTCAATAACAACGGCATCGGCGTCTGCGGTGTGGCCGGCGGTACGGGCGAGGGAGACGGCGTCCGGCTCATGTCGTGCCAGGTATTCGATACCGTGGAGTCGGGCAAGGGTGCCGAAGCGTATCTTTATGCCGCGGACAACGGTGCGGTCATATCCCAGAACAGTTGGGTGTACAATAATATGGCTGTTTTGCCTCAGGATATGTCCGATGCGTTCGATTACTTTATCGAGAATGCCGGTATGGACGATACGGACGGCGACGGCGTAAACGATGTACAGACCGGTCCGATGGCGGGCGGTATCCTGATATTCGCCGGAGGGAACAACGACTCTTCGGCTATACAGCAGCCCGCTGCCGACCCGCGCACCGTGGCGGTGACGGCTATGGGACCGGATTATACCAAGGCGGGGTACTCCAACTATGGTGTCATGGCGGATATCTATGCTCCGGGCGGAGCCGACGGCAACGACACGAGCTATCCGCGGGAGTGTCAGGTGTACAGTACCGATTTCGGCGGCGGCTATGTCTACATGAGCGGTACCTCGATGGCTTGTCCGCACGTTTCGGGCGTGGCTGCGCTGATAGTGTCGCATTATGGGGTAGGACACTCGGATTTTACGGTGGAGCAGCTCAAGGAGCGGCTTTTGCGCAGCTACCGTCCGGTGAGCGAGTACGTAGGGGCTAAATACGACGGTAAACTCGGCGTGGGACTGATAGATGCAGGGCTTATCTTTCTGGAGAATCCCGAAAGCGTTCCCGGCGAAATCACCTCACCCGAGGCGGAGGCCGTACTGAACGGTCTGAGGCTGTCGTGGCTGGTACCTGCCGACGGCAACGGAATGGCCGTGGCCGGATTTACGGTGACCTATACGGGAAGAGGAGTCGGCAAGTTCGCCGACCGCGAGGAGGTCTCCGAGGAGCTCTCCTTCAGCAATTACGCAGAAGCGGGCGACCGGGTGCTGTACACGGTAGAGGGGCGCTACAATACGGAATATGAGCTCCTTGTGTCGGCGGTGGACCGGTTCGGAAATGTTTCCGATGCAGTCGCCATCGCTTGTACGACAGGTGACTATGCGAATGAAAAGCCGCGGATAACGGAGCGGTTCGGAAATATCAAGATAGCCGAGGCGGGTGCGGCCTCCTCCGTGCGGTTCGTGTTGTCGGACTATTTTAGCGACCCCAACCTGGCCGACGGCGATGTGCTTGCTTATAGCATTACCAACCGTTACGAGCATATCGTGCGGACGACATTGGAGGAGGGGAACGTATTGGTCCTTGAACCGTTGGCCAGAGGTACCGCCAACGTCACCGTGCTGGCTACCGACCTCGACGGCGAGGTGGCGCAGTCGGCCATGACGGTAATTATCGAGAACGGGCCCGACCCTTCCGATAAACCCGATGAACCCTCCGTCGAGGGATTCGCGCTCTATCCCAATCCGGTGGCCGACCTGTTGCATGTCCATCTCGGCCAGGCGGCAGGCGACAGCATGGAGTTTGCCGTCTACGATGCGGCGGCCCGCAAGGTTATCGGAGGCCATCTCGATTTCGACGCGCAGGGCGTGGCGGAACTCGATGTCTCCGCTCTGGCGCCCGGCGTCTATACGTTTGTGGGCGACGGCGAACCGGATACGTGGAGAGGGACGTTCCTGAAGAGATGACGCCCCGGAACCGTGGCGGGGTGTCCGCGCATCCTGCGGCACCGGCTCCGGAAGGGAATTGCGGGGTGTCGGAGGAAGGAGAGAACAATGGTCTGCCGAACGGAATGTCTGCCGTATCGGCAGCCGTTCCCCGTACCGGAAATGAACGAAACCAGTGATGAGAACCTAAATAAACGAAAGGATGAACGGATATAAACTGTTGTTGATGCTGCTTTTGGCAGGCATCGTTTTCTCCTGCGTCAGGGAGCCGGAGGCTCCGCTTTCCGACGGACAGATACCGCAGGAGACCTATGCTCCCGATGATGAGGGGGTACTCAAAGGATGGGTGAGGATAAAGCTGCGCGATGACGCACAGGCTCTGCGTGTGGGGACTTTCACGCGCGGTGCCATGGAGTCGGGTGACCCGGAGCTGGACCGGATAGCCGCTTCGCTCGGAGCTACCGAGGTGCGCCGGGTGTTCCATGAAGGCGGACGGTTCGCCGAACGCCGTAGGAAATTCGGCCTTCATCTCTGGTACGACGTGAAGTTCGACGATACGCTGCCCGTGTCGCGTGCCCAGGCCGAGCTTGGCTCCCTGTCCGCTGTCGCGCATGTGCAGCCGGTCTATACCATCCGGATGTTCGATGCGGGGAATACGCTGCCCGAAGAGGCCGTGTATGTCCCGGCACAGCGGAGAGCGGAGCGTGCGGGGGCAGGGCCTTTCGACGACCCGGGACTTCCGAAGCAGTGGCACTATAACAACGACGGAAGCGGCACCAAGTGGGTCGAGGGTTCGGATATCAACCTTTTCGAAGCATGGGAAGTCACTGCCGGCGACCCGTCGGTGATAGTGGCCGTCACCGACCACGGGGTGGAATACGACCATCCCGACCTTGCCGGGAACATGTGGGTGAATGAAGCCGAACTGAACGGTACGCCCGGCGTGGACGATGACAATAACGGGTATGTGGACGATATTTACGGATGGAACGTCATCCTCGATTCGGGTACCATCAATCCCGGTACGCACGGTACGCATGTGGCCGGTACGGTGGCGGCTGTCAATAACAACGGCATCGGTGTCTGCGGTGTGGCCGGTGGCACGGGCAACGGCGACGGCGCTCGGATAATGTCTCTGGCGATATTCGACAGCACCAGTGCCAATGCGGGCAGTTATCCCGATGCCTACGCCTATGCGGCGGATAACGGAGCGGTGATAAGTCAGAACAGCTGGGGATACACCAGCGGGGTGGCGATGCCGCAGGATGTCTCCGATGCGCTGGATTACTTCATCGCCAATGCGGGTGTCGATGAGAACGGCAACCAGACGGGGCCCATGAAGGGCGGCCTGCTGGTCTTTGCTGCCGGCAACGAGGGGACACCCAGTGCCCGTATGCCTGCGGCCGACCCTCGGACGCTCTGCGTGACGGCGATGTGTTCCGATTATACCCGACCCAATTATGCGAATTACAGCGACGACGTGGACATCTTCGCTCCGGGAGGGGCTGACGGCAACGACCGCAACTACAGCGATGCGGACCGGGTGTACAGTACCGACCTCGACGGAGGCTACAGTTATAAATGGGGCACTTCGATGGCCTGTCCGCATGTGTCGGGTATCGCTGCGCTGGTCGTCGCTCATTACGGTGTCGGCCACCCCGGTTTTACCGTCGAAGAGTGCCGTGAAATATTGCTGCGGAGTTACAGGAGCGTCAGTGAATATGTGGAGCCGAAATACGACGGCAAACTCGGTGTCGGCCTTGCGGATGCGGGAATGATATTCCTGGAGGATGCCGGTACGGCTCCGGGTACGGTTTCGGCGCCTGCCGCGAGAGCCATGGGAAGGGAGCTCGAACTGGCATGGACGGTTCCGGCCGACGGCAACGGGTTGCCCGTAGCGGAGTTCCGGCTGACCTATACGGGCCGGGGCATCGGCAAGACCGAGGGCAAGGTTCCGGATACCTCCGGCGAAGTCGTGCTGCGGAACTATACGGCCGTAGCAGAGACGGCGACCTATATATGGACGGGACAGTACAATACGGAGTACCGTTTCGAAGTCTCCGGTATCGACCGTTTCGGTCATGAGTCGGAGAAGGTCTCCTTCTCGCACTCCACCGGAGATTACGAGAACGGCAAACCGCGAACGCAGCAGGATTTCGCCCCCGTCGAATTCGAGAATGTCGGTGAGGCCTATGCCCTGAGTTTCGACCTGTCGGAATATTTCACCGACCCGAATTTCGGGGACGGGGATATGTTGTCCTATTCGCTTATCAACCGCAACGAGGATATCGTCGATGCTGCGGTGCAGGAGGGGCGGTTGGTGCTTCTCCCGGTTGGCAAGGGAACGGGCCGTGTGACGGTGACGGCTACCGACCTCGACGGCGAGGGGGTACAGTCCGTTCTGACCGTTACCGTGCTGAACGGTCCGGAACCGGCTGCGCCTGCCGAGGGTTTGCGTCTCTCTCCGAATCCGGCCGGCGACGAACTCGGTATAGCGGCCGGTGTGCGGAATGCGGAAGCGGAGGTAACGGTGTACGACGCGGCGGCCCGCCAGGTGATTGCGGGTACGGTGGCGCTGGATAGCCGGGGGTACGGTACGTTGAATGTCTCCGCTCTGGCGCCGGGTACCTATACGCTGGTGCTGGAGGCTCCGGGATTGTCGGAGAACGGCTCTTTCGTGAAAAGATAACCGGCTCCCCATCCGGGCGATACGGTGAACGGGCGGGACGGCATGGCTGTCCTGTTCCGTTTTCAGGAGGGAGGGGAGCCGTCGGCGATAGGGAATCCTTATGGCGGTATAGGAAAAGAGATGGGGGTTTCGTATTCGGATTGTGGCGTTCAGGTATTATCTTTGTTCTGTACAAAAGGGCCGGAAACGGCAATTGCGAATCCATAAAAAATACGAGGAGATGGCAACGATACAGACCTTATACCTGGGCGACCTCCGAACGGAGATAACCCATGTACAGTCGGGCAACAAGGTGATGACCGATGCACCGACCGACAACAACGGCAAGGGCGAATATATTTCGCCGACCGATATGGTGGCTGCGGCTTTGGGCAGCTGTATGCTGACGCTCATGGCCTTGGCGGCCCGCCGGCTGGAGATAGAACTCAAGGGAACGAGGGTGGAGATACAGAAAGTCATGGCGGCCAATCCGCGCCGTATCGCCGAGATAAAGCTCGATTTCTATTTTCCCGGCAGCTATACGGACCGGTGCAGGAGGATAATCGAGGGGGCCGGGGAAACTTGTCCCGTGGGGAAATCTCTGCATTCGGACGTGAAACAGACGGTGACCTATCACTACGCCGAGGCTTCCTCGTGTGAAGTGAAATAGCCGGGTATGCCGCAGTTTCCGGTCGGCCGAATCGCCGCGGGTTATCGGAAGGGGCCGTACCGCTTTGAACCGCATTTGTTCAAAGCGATACGGCCCCTTTCAGTCTGTAAGAATCAATGCGGTGTCGTCGGTAACCGGGTGCCGATGTCGGAAAGCACGTACCGTTTCGGAATGTACGTACCGGGGTCGAAGGCGGATGCCCTCGTCCCGATATGTCATATCCTCTTCGATTGCCAGTCGGCCCTTTTCAGGTAGAGATAGGAGAGGACCAGCAGTCCGAGGGCATATACGGCGTCGCTCGTCCAGCAGAGGGCGATGTCGGAGCGGAGCCGGACAGCGATGATGCAGATGTAGATGACGTAGAGCGTTGTTGAGGCGAGCTCCATCAGGAATGCCTGGCGCGTATTGCCTGTTCCCGATACGGCGAGGAAGAGGACGTAGGCCGGCACGTTGAGGATGTAGATGAGCAGCATGACGCGCATGGAGGGTACGGCGGCGGCTATCAGGTCGGCATTGTCGGTGAAGATGCGCATGATGAGCGCCGGGAAGGCCATGGCGAGCAGGAACAGCGGCAGGATGGCCGCCGCGCACATCCGCATGATGCGGTAGCAAACGGGCATGACCTCCTGCGGTTTGCCGTTGCCCATCAGATTGCTGACGATGGCCGTTCCGGTCGAAGCGAAAGCCGATACGAACATGTAGAAGAATGCCGATACGTTCCGTACGATGTTCGATACGGCGAGCGGCCGTTCGCCGAGGTGCTCGATGGCAAGGAAGAAGAAGAGCCACGTAGCCGACGAGATGAAATACTGTACGGTCGTCCAGCCCGAAACACGGAATATCTGTCGCTGTATCAGCGGCGAGAGGCGCGTGAAACGGAACATGCCGTAGCGTTTGTAGTCCGTCCGCCGGCGGGTATAGAGTACGAAGAAGACGACGGAGATAAACTCCGCGGCAGTCGAGCCGATGGCTGCTCCTGCAATCCCCATGGCGGGCAGGCCGAGTTTCCCGAAGACGAATATGTAGTTGAGCACCACGTTGCTGAGTACCATTACGATACCGTTCAGCGTGAGGATGGAGGTGCGTGTGGTGGCCATGTAGAAGGCACGGAACATGCAGGCGATGAGCGAAAAGAAGAGCCCCCAGATGCGCAGGTTGATGTAGTCCATGGTGGCCCCGTAGATGGCCGGCGAAGAGAGGATGTTCCGCAGCAGCACGGGCGATACGGTGTAGGAGAGGAGGGTGACGGCGGCGGCTATCATCATCAGTATTGCGCTTCCCTGAAAGAAGATATTGCCTATCGAGCGGTATTGTCCCTCGCCGTTGCGGCGGCCCATAAGGATTTCGGCACCCACGCTGAAGCCGAATCCCAGCATGTATAGTACCATGTAGTAGATACCCGCTATGGCGGATGCGCCGAGTTCCACTTCGCCGACATGTCCCATGAATGCGGTGTCGGTCATGCCGATGAGGTGCTCCATGAGCAGGCTTATCAGCACCGGGTAGGTGATGCGCCATATCTTGCGGTGGGGGAATTCCGTGGTTTTCATGTGTATGGCCTTCTTCGTTTCTTTCTATTCTGCGGCTGCAAAGATAGCGATAACCTGCCGAACCGCCATATTCAGGTATCCGTCCTTCGGACGGAAATCCCTATCTTTGCGGAAAAGCGGTGCATGTCGGGGCGGCCGCAGGGCCGCTGCCGCGGAGCTGGAGATGATTTGCCGGGATATATGGAATCGACCTTCATATATATCAAGAACATGGTGTGCGACCGGTGCATCATGGCGGTGCGCAGTCTGTTGCAGGAGATGGGGTTGGAGCCTCTCTCCGTAAGGCTCGGCGAGGCGGAGCTTTCCCGTCCGCTGTCGGCGGCGGGACGGGCATCGCTCGATGCGGCATTGCGTCGGCTCGGTTTCGAGCTCATTGACGGTCGCCGCGAACGGCTGGCCGAGCAGGTCAAGACGCTTGTCATCGAGCTCGTACACCGGGAGAACGGCTGCCTGCGGGTCAATCTTTCCGATTACCTGGCCGAACGGCTGTGTCACGATTACGACTACATCAGCGGCATCTTCTCCGATGTGGAGGGAACGACGGTGGAGAAGTTCTTCATCGCACAGAAGATAGAGCGGGTAAAGGAGCTGCTCGCCTATGACGAGTTTTCGCTGAGCGAGATAGCCGGCATGCTCAACTATTCGAGCGTTGCCCACCTCAGTGCCCAGTTCAAGCGGGTGACGGGACTCTCGCCGAGCGCCTACAAGCGGGCCGGGCGTCCCGGACGACTCCCGTTGGACAAGGTGTGAGGCATGCGGGCTCTTCGGCCGACGAATGCGGCGGTGCGCACGATGTCCGCGGCCGACAGGCTGCATGTCGATAAGAATCTTGTAAACTTTTCCGGTAATTGTGTAACGTTCGGCGGACGGTTTGTCACCATCTTTGTATCGTTACGGAACATAAAAAGTTATCGTATTATGGCCAAGGTAAAAAAGATATTTCCCGTATTGCAGATGGGGTGTGCCGCCTGTGCGGCGCGTGTGGAGAACGCAGTGAAGGAGACGCCGGGTGTCGTGTCCGCGGCGGTGAACTTCGCTTCGGCCAACCTGTCGGTGGAGTACGACTCCGCCGTCGTTTCGTCCGAGGAGCTGCGCGAGGCGGTCCGCCGGGCGGGTTATGACCTGCTGGTGGAGGATGAGGGCGTTTCGCCCGATGCCCTCGATGAAATCCAAAAAAAAAAGTAGGCGACCTTAAGGGCCGGACGATATGGGCGGTTCTCCTGTCGGCTCCGGTCGTGGGGATAGGCATGTTCTTCATGGAGATGCCCTATGCCAACGAAATCATGTGGCTCCTTTCGACGCCGGTTCTGTTCTGGTGCGGAAGGGGCTTTTTCACGAATGCGTGGCGGCAGCTCCGCCACCATTCCGTCACGATGGATACGCTCGTGGCGCTCAGTACCGGCATCGCCTACCTTTTCAGTCTTTTCAACATGCTCTTTCCGGGATTCTGGCTTTCGCGCGGTATCCATCCCCATGTCTATTTCGAGGCGTCGAGCGTCATCATCGCCTTCATTCTGCTGGGCAGGCTGTTGGAAGAGCGTGCGAAGGGGAGTACGACTTCGGCCATCCGCAAACTGATGGGGCTCCAGCCCCGGACGGTGACGCTCGTGGCGCCGGACGGCAGCCATCGGCAGACGGGTATTGCGGAGGTGCGTGCGGGCGATATCCTGCTCGTGAAGCCGGGCGAACGGATACCCGTGGACGGCAGCGTGACGGGCGGCTCCTCCTACGTGGACGAGAGCATGCTGACGGGCGAACCGGTGGCTGTCCGGAAAGGGGAGGGCGATGGGGTCTTCGCCGGCACCATCAACCAGAAAGGGAGCTTTACCTTTCGTGCCGAGAAGGTAGGCGGCAATACGCTGCTCGCCCAAATCATCCGCATGGTGCAGGATGCACAGGGCAGTAAGGCCCCCGTGCAGAAACTTGTGGACCGGATTGCCTCGGTCTTCGTACCGACCATCATGGGAATTGCCCTGCTGGCATTCATTCTTTGGATGCTCCTCGACCCCTCCGACGGTTTCACGCACGGTATTCTCGCGCTGGTGACCGTCCTGATTATCGCCTGTCCGTGTGCGCTGGGACTCGCCACGCCTACCGCCATAACGGTAGGGATAGGCAAGGCGGCCGGCCAGGGTATCCTGATAAAAGATGCCGATAGTCTGGAAACCGCCCGGAGGGTCGATACCGTCGTGCTCGACAAAACCGGTACCGTTACCGAGGGGCGGCCGGTCGTGACGGACGAGGTTTGGCTGGAGGGACGGCGGGAAGCTGCTGCGATATTGGCCGGACTGGAAGCGCTGTCGGAGCATCCGCTCGCTGAGGCGGTGACGGCTCATTACGGTCGGCCGGAAAATGTGGAAATCGTGGATTTTCGGAGCCTGACCGGTCGGGGTGTCAGCGGTATCGTGGAGGGACAAACCTGGTATGCGGGCAGCGAGAGACTGCTCCGCGAACAGCATATCGTCCTGACGGAGGAACTGGCGGCGACGGCGGCCGCATGGACGGCGGAGGCCAAGACGGTAATATGGCTGGCCGACAGCAGTCGGGCGCTCGGGGTCGTGGCCGTCGCCGATACCGTGAAGGCGAGCTCCGTGGAGGCAGTCCGGCAACTGCGAGGCGCCGGACTGGAAGTCTGTATGCTGACCGGCGACAACGAGGCGACGGCCCGTGAAATAGCCGCGCAGGCGGGTATTGTCCGTTACCGGGCCGGCGTGCTGCCCGACGGTAAGGCGGATTTCGTGCGGGAGCTTCAGGAGCAGGGGCGTGTCGTGGCTATGGTGGGCGACGGTATCAACGACAGCGCTGCATTGGCGCAGGCCGACCTCGGTATCGCCATGGGGCGCGGCAGCGACATCGCCATGGATGTGGCCAAGATGACCATCGTCTCCTCCGACCTGACGAAGATACCGGTGGCTATCCGGATTTCGGCGCAGACGGTGCGTACCATCCGGCAAAATCTCTTCTGGGCCTTCATCTATAACGTGATAGGTGTACCTGTCGCCGCCGGTATCCTCTATCCGGTGAACGGTTTCCTGCTCAACCCCATGATAGCCGGAGCCGCCATGGCCTTGAGCAGCGTCAGCGTGGTGACCAACAGCCTCCGCCTGAAGTGGAAGAAATAGCTGTCGGCCGGCGATTGGCACTTCCTGCGATGCTCGCAGACAGGCGCGGGAGCACAGCCGACCCCGTAGCTTGTGCGTGATGTTTGCAACAAGAAGCTCTGTCAGTCTGTTTCCGCACGGTTGATAGGGCTTTTTATTGGGAAGCATGCAGCGTCCATTTCTTTTGATGAGGGAATGCCGGACGGTTTAAAGAGAAAATATTGTTCAAAATAAAGATTATTACGAGAATGGTTGTGAAAGCCTCATATGTCGCATGGTTCGTTTCATTGTATCCTGTCCTCATTTGTATCTGTAAGTTTTTTAATGACAGATTACGTGCTGCTTTGCTTCGGGCAGCAGACCTTAATATAAGTCATGACACTTTTCCGGATGACGTCGGATTATGGTTATGAGGAATTTCCATATATTTGTGAATAATGAAGCAATATTATTTGCTGATGTATGGCAATATGGATTGATACTTATGATACCGCAATTTGAAGAAATTCGCATTCAGGCTTTAAGAATACTGAGTACAGGTGCTGTCATGCGAGCAAAGGAATTACGTATACCTTTAGCCGAACATTTTCAATTAACGGAAGAGGAGATGAATGCTTGGTATCCCTCCGGAAATGGAGAAATATTTTTAGACCGCATCACTTGGGCGCTAAGCTATTTATTCATTGCGGGGCTTGTCGAGAAACCGAAACGGGGGGATTATCAGATTAGCAGCAAGGGAATCGAAATGCTTCGGACCTGTACGGATGCGCAAATCAATACCTTTATTAAAGCCGCGGTTCAGTCTCATAGTCAGAATAAGCATGTAAATACCCAAAAGACAAATGGTGTTCAGCCAGAAAATAAAGAAGACGAACGTACTCCGATAGAGAGTTTAGATGACTCGTATAATAATATTAAACAATCCGTTGCGTCAGAGATTCTCGCGACTATTCTCAGTAAAAAGCCATGCGAATTTGAAAGATTGGTTGTAAAATTACTTCAGGCTATGGGGTATGGCGGAGAAATAAAGAATGCCGGAACAGTCACGCAGGTCACCAATGATGGCGGAATTGACGGAATTATCAAGGAAGATATATTGGGTTTTAATCATATTTCGATACAGGCTAAACGATATGCTTTGGATAGTAATGTAGGACGCAGTGAGGTTCAAAGTTTTGTCGGGGCTGTTGCCGGAACGCCGTCTAAAAAAGGGGTGTTCATTACGACGTCTGATTATACGAAAGGAGCTGTAGAATATGTGGAAAGCCTTAATGGTTCACCAACAGTTATTCTCATAAACGGGCAGCAGCTCACCGAATATATTTATGATTATGGATTGGGCCTGCAAACGGAGAAAGTTCTTAAAGTCATGAAAATGGATATGGATTATTGGGATGCTATGGATGACGATAGATAGCGGTATCGGTGTTTGTCAGTAACTTCAAATATTGTTTCTTGTGCTTTTCTGCGTCCTATTTTAGGAGTGACTGTATTTTCGTTCTGTAACAGTATGTTCTTCAAATAGAAAGAACTTGTTTAAGTGCCATAAATCCGATTGACAGGTTTTCGGAGTATTTCTGAGATGAGATACAATACAGCAGCGGGAGACCATTGCCTTGCGGTGCCATGCTGTTCTT
>OLPW01000973.1_pt1 | contig 31972 bp, 30 predicted proteins | sample 1672161 | NCBI WGS metagenome assembly OLPW01 (sample SAMEA3136654, study PRJEB25190) | human gut metagenome
ATTTGTACCCCTTATCGATACAAATTCCCCGTAGGCGCTAGGGACCTCTTTAGCTTCTTGGAAGCTGTCAGTAGTATATCTAATAATTTATCTCCATTCCCTTTAGTAACGTGTACTTTCCTGTAAACGCATTTTATCGACAAATTAGCCGGGATATAAACGAATATTTACATTTCAAGACTTGAAAAACGCCGTCTGAAGAAGTATAATATTAAATACCTATAAGCAATAGGCGGTTTACAGGAAAGTACACCTTTCTGTAAAACCGCCTATTTACAATAATTTGGCTTTTTCGTAGATTTCTGCCCGGTAGCGAAAGGTCGCAAGGGGCATACCACACTCTTTTGCGGCTGCTGTGCCGGTAATTTTCCCGGCACGCCACCTCTGATAAACAGCATGAAAGTTATCCGGCAAGGGGCGTGGTGGTCGCCCAAAGCGCACACCCCGCGCCTTTGCTGCCGCGATACCCTCTGTTTGCCGCTGTCTGATATTGGTGCGCTCGTTTTCTGCCACAAAGGACAGCACTTGAAGCACAATATCCGAGAGAAATGTTCCCATAAGGTCTTTTCCCCGGCGCGTATCAAGCAGGGGCATATCCAAAACCACAATGTCAACGCCCTTGTCCTTTGTGATGATACGCCATTGCTGTAAGATTTCTTCATAGTTGCGTCCCAGACGATCTATGCTCTTGATATAGAGCAGGTCGTCTTTTTTCATTTTTCTAAGCAGCTTTTTGTACTGTGGACGCTCAAAATCTTTGCCGGATTGCTTATCCATAAAGATATTCTTATCTGAAACGCCTACCTCGCGTAAGGCGATAAGCTGCCTGTCCTCGTTTTGTTCTCTTGTGCTGACACGCACATAGCCGTAAATGCTTCCAGTCAATTTTTATCCTCCTGTTCGTTTTACATAGACATCAACCGTCCTTACCTAATAATTTTACTGTATCTTTGTGTCATGGCTTGCTTTTCCCGGCTGAAATACCATGCTTCTTTGCATAGTCGCTTGCCGCCTGTCTGCGTTCCTCGCTGTATGGTGCGGTCAGACGGAAAGAGAAGCGTCCCTTTGCAATCTCAAACTCCATACAGCCCGTTTCCGGGTCGCTGTCGGTCAGCTTACAGACAGAGGGGAAGCGGCGGCTGTACGCGGTCAGCCTGTTCTTCAAGTCGGTGTTGTGGGTGCGGATATGGATAAGGGGGTCTTTCTCGTCAAACCAAATATCGGTGGTCTTTTCCTGCTTCGTAAGCCCTGTTCTCATAAACTCTCCTTTCTGCGCCCCTGTTACGCAGTAGGGGCATTTTTCGGGTGTTTTCTTCGGCTCTTGACTTGGGAAAAACGGCGTTTTTTCAATAGAAAATGCTCTGGCGATACATTCCTCGTCCAGAGTGTTCCAATCGTCAAATATTCCGTTTTTACGGCTCTTGACCGTCAGACGCAGAAAAATGCGAATAGTCGGCAAGTATCGCTTTCAGCAGCTTGTCGCGGAATGTTTCTGCGCTTCTGTGATTGAAAAACAACTCCGCAACGATGGTCTGTCCGTTCCGCTGTGTTGTGATGATACCATCCGGCTGCTTCTGCGCGGTGGTTGTGGTTTTCTTTTCTGTCATTGGGTCACTCCTTCCTTTGGGTGCAAAAAAAGGATTTCCCATAGTTGGAAAATCCCTTTCTGCTGTCGGTTATTCTGTTTTACGATACGGGCAGCGCAGCGGCTTGCGCCTTTCGCTTTGCCCGATATTCCCGCGCCTTGATGCGTTCATACTCCCGGCGTTTTTCAAGGTTTTTCGCCCGGTATTCCTTTGAGTAGTTCCGATGATAAGCGCGGCTCTTTTCCTTTTGGGCTTCTTCGATTTTCTCCCGCATTTGCCGGATTTCTTCCTCTGTCGGCTCTGCAAGCTGTGTCAGTTCGTTTTCAAACTTGCCGATATAGCTGAAATATATCCCGATATGCTGAACAGCTTGTTTTGCCCTTTTCTTATCGCGCTCATGCACTTCAATTCTGCTGATAAATTCATTGAGAATGGCGGGGGTAAGGTCGGTAAAGGCGGCGTAGCGTTCTATCAGCTTCAAAAACTTATGCGCCCATCCTCCTGCGTCCTCAAACGCGGATAACTGTTCTTTGAGTTCTGCAAGTTCCGCTTTCAGCGTATAGTATTCCTCCGAATATTTCTGTGACATTTGCTCGTATCGGTCTTGTGGGATAGCACCGAGGGCGTTATCCTCGTAGAGTTTATTCAGCACCTTGTCAATCTGTTCAAGGCGTGTTGTAATTTGCGGAATACGCTTCTGCTGTTTTTTGCTCTTGTCCGTCTGCTGCATATCAAGGTTTTTTCGGACTAATGCTTCAAATTCCTCCCGGTTGCTTATGGAGTATTCTGCAACTTTTTTCAGAACATCCGCGATAGTCTGCATGACTAAATCAGCGTCTATGATGTGCGGGGAATTGCATTTGGGATTTTTGGCTTTGCCCTTGTGGTACTCGCTGCAAAAGGCAACATGACGCTTGCCGCCGTTCCTGTAATCTATGCGAATGTGCATTTTTGCGCCGCAGTCTTTACAGAACATCAAGCCCGACAAAGGGTGGATTTCTCCGTCCCCGTTAGGGCGTCTGACAGGCGCGTTTTCCAAAATCCGCTGTACGGTTTCAAAGTCGGCGCGGTCGATAATCGGCTCATGCACATTCTCGGTTATCTGCCATTCGCTTTTATCTACATAGTGGTTGCGCTTGTCCCGAAAATGCTTTGTGGTCTTGAAATTGACAACATCACCACAATACTCCTGCCTTGTGAGTATCTTGGTTAAGGTTGCTTTGTTCCATTTATAGCGATTTTCCTCGTTCAGCGGTCTGCTTTTCGCTGTCCCTCTGTCGTGCTGTTTGAGGTAGAACGTAGGCGTGAGGATTTGCTCGTTTTTGAGATATACGGCAATTTGGTTTCTGTTCTTCCCGCCGATAAACAGACGGAAAATCAAGCGTACCACTTCGGCGGCTTCCTCGTCGATTATCCAAAAATCCTTGTTGTTCGGGTCTTTCATATATCCGTATGGGGCTTCGGTGGCGATGGGTTTGCCGCTTGCACCCTTGGTCCTGATACCCGTTTTTACTTTCTTGCTGATGTCCTTTGCGTACCACTCCGACATGATATTGATAAAGGGCGCAAACTCCAATGTATCGGGATTGTCGCTGTCTATGCCGTTATTGACCGCGATAAAGCGGACATTGTTCCGTCTGAATACCTCCATTGCATTGCCGACTTGGAGATAATCACGCCCCCAGCGCGTCAGGTCTTTCATAATGCAGACGCCTATTTTTCCGTTTTCCACATCCTCCATCATGCGGGAATAGGCAGAGCGGTCAAAGAACCTGCCGCTTTCGTCATCGTCAATGTAGTGCCGGATATTGGTTAATCTCTGCTGTTGGGCGTACCGTTCCAGAAATGCCTTTTGGTTTACAATGCTGTTGCTCTCGCCGCCATCTCTGTCCTCGTCCCCGACGGAAAGGCGGGAGTAAAGGGCTGTAATTTTATTATATTCGTTCATGTGCATACCTCCTGCGTCCACATAGTTTTCCTTACAGTTAAGATTATGCACCACAGCGTGCCGAGCCATACTCACGCCCTTTACGATACTTCTTTTTTTCACTGTCTTTAATGAAAATGAACAGACGAAAGCCCGAGCCCAGCAGCAGCCCGATGCATAAGTCATGCAGCTCAAAGCTCGGCAGGGGCGACGCGAACGACGCAGAAAGGCTGTCCATCAGGCTCAGCAGCTTATGCGCCGCATCCTTTCCTTCTGCCAGCCGCCATGCCTGTCCGATTTTCGTCGCGTAGAGCGCAATCAGCAGATACGGCAGTTCATGCAGCCATTTTCTTTTCATCGCGTCCTCTCCCTTTCCGCCTTGCGCGTCGGGGCAGTCCGGGCGACCTTTTCCTTCATCTCGTTCAGGATTTCCATCAGGGACGGGCGCTCCGCCTGACGAACGCGCCGGTCGGTATATTCCTGAAAAGCCGCCGTCAGCGCGTCTGCGTCGCGGGCTTTGAAGAAAACGAGATATTTTGTTTCATCGCCTTTCGCCCGCTTGACGGCGAAGTCCACGCCATACTTGCGCGCAATGCGTTCAAAGGCATGGATATCGGGATCGTCGATCTCGATATTGGTCATGCCCTGATTCTGCCGCGCAAGCTGTCGGACGGACTGCTTGCCATGCGGAACATCCAGCTTGCCGTGCATGGCGCGGAGCAGCTGGCTAACGCCGCTTTTCAGCGTCCTGCCCGAAAACTTCGTCGCGTTAAACATCATCGTGACAACGCGCATTTCAATTTCTTCCTGCAAGAAAATCAACTCCTTTTTCTGATTTCACTGGCGGCTCACGGCGGAACCGCCAGCCTGTGCAGCAGATACCGCATCTTACTTTTTCCTCCGTTTCCTTCCTGCCAGCCTGCGCCCGATCAGGATAATCCCGGCAAGCAGCAGCAGCGCCGCGCCCTCCGTCATCATCGGGGTCAGCTTGATATCCACGCCGGTCTGAATGTCAGGCTTTTCGTCCTCCTTTTCGTTGACAAGGCAGGGCATTTCTTTTGGAACGACATAGCTTTCGTCGATGGTGAACGTCAGCGTGTCTTCGGTTTTCACATAGCCTTGGAGTGCTTCGGTTTCACGGACAACGTACTGACCATCATCGAGATTTTCAAGCAGCACCGTGCCGTCCTCGCCGCTCTCCATCTCGCGCAGCACATTTCCGTCTGCATCTTCCAGCACGAATTTCACGCCGGAAAGCGGATTGCCGTCGCCGTCCATCTTCATAAACATATAGCTGTTTGGCACGTTGACCAGCGTAATCGGCTCAGGCTGCACGAAGTCCTCGCCGATATGCAGCAGCATGTCCTCCATGCGTCTGTACCCATTGGGCGCGGCGGTTTCGCGGATGATCCAGTCGCCATAGTCGATATGACGGAAGATAAATTCGCCGTTTTCATCGCTCGCCGCCACTTCGGTGACGACGTTGGTTGCGGCGTTAATCAGGCTGAACTCCACGCCCGCAAGCGGTCTGCCGGATGTATCCACCTTCTTATACGCAAGGCGCATCGGCGTATTGGTCACGGTTTCCAGCGGCTCATTCGGGTTGACAAACGTACCGTCCACCGTCAAACGGACATGCACGGCGGCTTTGAAATAGCCGGGGAGCGGCTGGGTTTCCTCGACGGTATATCTTCCATACGGGATTTTCTCAAACGTCACCAGCCCGTTTGCGTCCGAAACGGCGGTCGTCAGGCGCATACCTGTTTCCGTAACCAGCGCAAATTCCACGCCGGAAAGCGGCACGCCGTTTTCGTCCTGCTTGCGGAGCTGTACGCGGGTATAGTCGTCGCGCAGCATCGTGTTGCCCGTGACATTTCCCTGCTCGTCCACCGTGAAGCGTGTTTCGGCTTCATTGAGCGCATAGCCGCTCGGCGCAAGGATTTCGCGGAAGGCGTATGTTCCCGGCGTAACGGGGATATCCGGGATTTCGCCGTTCGCATCGGTCGTGGCGCGGTAAATCATTTCGCCCTGCTCGTTTCTGACCTCGATCTGTGCGCCCGGAACGGTTTTCGCGCCGGTGATATCGGTTTTGGTCAGCGTCACGGGCGTATAAACCAGCTCGTCATAGATGGGCTGCGCCAGCTCGACGCGGATTACCGCGTCGCTACCCGGCTCAAGCGTAATCGGGAAACGGTTTGGATTGAGCTTCCAGCCTGTCTTGGCTTGCAGCTCGCGCACATAGTAGTCGCCATGCGGAAATGTGCCGTCAAACGTCAGCCTGCCGTTTTCATCGGTCGTGCCGACAGCCACAAGCGTATCTGCCAGCAGGGTCACGCCGTTTTCATGGATATCCCGCTCGCTGAACAGCCCGAACACAAAGCCTTCGCCCGGCTCGCTGTGCAGCGTCCGCAGCACTTCACCGTTTGCTTCCGTCGTGCGAATGACTTCGGCTTCTTTGTGCAGCGTAATAGCGGCGGGAAGATAGGTATTGCCGACCTCCACGCAGATCTGCACCAGCGGGGTCTGATCATCCGCATACGCCAGCTCGATTTCGCGCGGCGCATCATCCGGCGCGTATCCTTCCGGCGCTTTGACCTCGGTCAGCGTATATCTGCCCAGCGGCAGAAGTTTGGACGCATCCTCGCCGCCCGCCGTCGTGATGATCGTATCGACCAGCTCGCCCTCGGCGTACCACGCCGTTCCGTCCCTGCCGACGATCTCCTCGGCAGCACGCAGTTCAAAGACCGCACCTGCCAGATTCCGCTGTTCATAGACCGGCTTCTGCACCGCATAGCCGTATGCGTCCACGGTTTCAAAGCCGACGAGCCTATCGCCGGTCTTTTTCACGAGAATCTGCCCCTTGACCGGCTCATCCTGCATTTCGATGTTCAGTTCATACGTCTGCCCGGGTTCGTCGCCGTCATGCCCGATCATCACGGGCAGAGATTCCGTCTGAATCAGGTATCCTTCCGGCGCGGAAATCTCCTCGATGTAGTACAAGCCCCACCTGAGCGTTTCCGGCAGGGTCACGCCGCCCGTTTCATCCGTGGTGAATGTGTCGATCTCCTTTTCGGTCGGATAATGCACCGTCTGGCGCACCGTTTCGCCGTTTGCGTCCTTGAGCTTAAACGACGTATGCGCCAGCGTGACGGTCTTGCCCGTTTCGCGATCCGTCTTGAGGATACGCAGGCGGTAGAGAATCGGACGGTCGCTGAGTGTCAGCGGCGGCGGGTTCTGGATATCCTCTGTCCCGTCGATTTCAAACTCAATCGCGCCTTTGATTTCATAGCCCTCTTTGCCCTTCGTTTGCTCCAGCACATAGATGCCGTAGGGCAGTGCCTTGGTCTTGGCGTATCCGCGCTTATTCGTCACCAGATGATCGCGCTCAAACGGACGCGCGTTCTCATAGCTGCCTGCACTTTTGAGATACACGTTGAACTCTGCGCCCGCTTCCGGCTGCTCGACGCGATCCGGGGCAGGGTCGTCGTGGTCGTCGCCTAAAATCTTGACGATAGCCTGTGCTCCCAGCCGGATGGTGTTGGTTTTCAGCCCTTCATATTCCACGACGGCTTCTTCAGACTGCCCTGCGGCGCTGACGGTATCGACGAAGATGTGTTTTTCGCTCGGATGATAGCCCTTTGGCGGGGTCAACTCCACGATTTCATACAGCCCCGGCCACAACTCGCCCGTTGCAGCACTCGCATCCTCGCCTGCCGTCGTCAGCAAATCCACGACGGTATCGCCTTTTTTGAACAGAACGTTGCCCTGTCTGTCCTTGATTGCCGCGCCCGCCAGCACCTGAAAGACCGCGCCGGTCAGCTCGCCGTCGCCGCGTGATTTCGGCGGGTCGATGCTCGCCTGTCTGGGCAGGGCCTTTCGATTTTTGCTGTTGGGGTTATCGCCTGCATATTCGTCCTTATCGCGCTTATAAATCCTGATTTTGACCCGGATGGGCTGATTCGTCGCCGCAAGGTCGGTCGTTTCGTCGGGTTTGACCGTCGCGTCCAGCGCGATTTCTTCAAAAACGTAGCCCTTTGTCGCGCCATGCTCGCGCACGATGTAGCGTCCCTTGCGCAGCGGCTCGGAGATTGCCACGCCGTCCGCGCCGGTCGTCATGCTGCCGACAAGCACATTTCCGTATTCGTCGTTTTCATAGATATCAAACTTCACGCCCGCAATCGGGTTGCCGTTTGCCCGGTCGGTTTTGGTCAGGCGGATAAAGCCTTTGGTCGGCTCATTCTCGACTTCCAGCTCGCAGGTTTTGAAGTTTTCCTCGTCAATGACGATATCCACTGAAAAGCCCGTGTCCACGAAATGCTCCGGCACTTTGCTTTCCGTCACGCGGTAGGTTCCCCACGTCAGCCAGCCGGTTTCGGCAACGCCGTCTGCATCCGTCGTAATGACCGCGACCACCTCGCCGTCGCCCGCTCCTTGATGGGATGGCAGACCGCTGAGCCGCGTGACGGTAAACTCCGCATCTGCCAGCAGTTCTTTTGTGAGCTGATCCCGTTTGACGATCCTGATCCTGCCCTGAATCGGCTGATTGCTCGCGCCCAGATATGTCGTTTCGTCCGGATTCACCGCCGCGTCCTGCTGCGCCAGTTCCGCCACATAGCCCGTCGGGTTTTCATGCTCGCGCACGGTATATTGTCCCTTGAACAATGCAGGCGACGTTGCCGCGCCGTTTGCGTCCGTGGTCATTGTGCCGACAACGTTGCCGCCCGCGTCCACGATATCGAACTGCACGTCCTCAATCGGTCTGCCGTCCAGCGCGTCGGTCTTGACGATCTGGATGAAGCCCTTCGTCGGCTCGTTTTCGACCTCGATGAGATAGGTCTTTCCGTTTTCCGTGCAGTCGATTTCGGTTGAAAAGCCGCTGGTTTCATAGTGCGCGGGAACTTTGCTCTCCGTCACGCGATACCGCCCATAATCCAGCCAATCCGTTTCGGCATTACCGTTTGCATCGGTGGTCAGCACGATGGACGTTCCCGTTCCGTCTGTGCGTGTGATGGTGAACTCCGCGCCTGCCAATGGTTCTTTCGTCAGGCTGTCCGTCTTGGCGATGCGGATTCTGCCCCGAATCCGTTCATCCGCGAACGCCGCGCCCGTCGTTTCGCCTGCCGTGACGGTCACGCTCTGACTATCCGGCACAGCGACGAGATATCCCGTCGGCGCGTTGATTTCGCGCACGGTATAATTCCCTGCCGGAAGGTTATCAAAGTGCGCCGCACCGTCCGCGTCTGTGGTCTGCGTCGCCACAACTGTGCCGGAAGCGTTCGTCAGCTCGAACGTCGCGCCCGCCAGCACCGCGCCGCTTGCCGCATCCGTCTTAGTCACGACCAGTGCGCCGTTCGGCATATCAAAGCGGATTTCCGTGGACTTGAGCGGATACGGCGATCCCCGCTGCGGAATGACGACCTTCTGCACATTCGCATCCGGCACGGCGACCAGAAAATTGGCTTCCAGCTCCTCCGTCGAAACGGATTCCGCGGTAAAAGAAAAACCGCTTCCTGCTTGGGAAACGGTAATGGTGTCGCCGCTGTTCAGATAGACGTATGTGCCGTCCTCGCCGCCCGTATAGCCGGTAATCGTTCCGACCGAGCGGCGGATGCGGATGCGCGGTGCGTCCGTGGTCAGCGTCGCCGTGCCGGTGCATACGCCGTTGGCGACGGATACGGACACATTCGACACCGTGATTTCGCCGGTCATTTGCGCATAGGTCAGGGCATTTGCCGCCAGCCAGCGCGCATATTCGAGATATTCCTTCGGCGCTTGTCCCGTCGCGCAGTAGAACTCGTCCATGTGCCAGTAATCGCGGACGTATTGCGCCCCTTCCAGCTGCTTGATGACCTCGCGGATGGCAAACTGCCCCGCCGCTCTCGACCATTCAAGGCATTCATCCTCATACCGGTCAATTCCCATGAAGGGAAACGTGTGCCGCAGTACCCAGCCGATGGCGTGCATCGTCTTTTCGCTGTATATGATGCCGGAGTAGCCTGCTGTCTGCCCGTACTGCGCCAGATCGACGACCTTATACGGTCCTTCCGGGTTGTCTTTGATGCCGGGGCTGTTCATCGTATGTTCAAGGCAATAGACCACATGCTCGTTGATGTAATGCCTTGTCGCGTAAATCGCGCCATAGTTTTTGAGCGACGCAATCTGCACGTCGTCATGCACGGAATAGGCGTATACCGTCTGCCCCGCGTAAAACTCGCCTGTGTTGCCGCTGAGCGTCTGCAATCTCGGCGGGTTATTCGCCGCGTACAGCTCCACCGGCGTAAACGGGAAGGCGTAAGCCGTCACGTCATAATCTGCCGCATCGGACGGCTGGGTTTCCTCTGCCAGCACCCAGACCGTCGCCGTGTCCGTCCACGCCATCTCTCCATCAGGTTCTTCCTCGCCGTACAGATAGCGCACCAGCAGCCATGTTCGCCCCATGCCGTCCTGCCGGACTTCTTCCACCCGGACGTTTGCGGTGCGGACAAAACTGCCGTCGTACAACTCGCCGTCTACCTCGTCCGCCGTTTCATCCACATCCGAAAACACGCGCGTGTTTTCCGTGACGAGAACGAACACGCCCGCCTGATACGCCGCTTCAGGTTCGGGCGTTGGCAGGGGTTCTTCGGTAACCTGCGGGGTCGGCTCTGCCGTGCCCTCCGGTGTTTCGGTTTCCGTCGGTAGTTCCGTCGGCTCGCTTGGAAGCTCCGGCTCTGATGTTGCTTCCGGTGATTCAACCGGCAGTTCCGGCTCGGCTGTTTCTTCCGGCTCGTTCGGAAGCTCTGCTTCCGCGCCTGTTGCTTGGGCAAACTCCGTTTCTTCCGCCCATATCGACGTAGGCAAAGCCGCCGTCAGCATCGTCAGCGACAGCAGCAAAGACAAAAGACGTTTGATTTTGTGTTTCATAAGTTCCTCCTGCTTTTTTCAAGTACAGCCACGACTGCAAGCCGTCCCGCTTTGCCGCCATAGCTTCGGTCACATGTTATCAGCGTGAGAATGGAATCCTCCGCGCCGACCGTCACGCCCGTGTCATACAGAGAATTTTGTTTGGCGTACTGGATAAAATCCCGAAACGCCGCGTCGCTTTCAAAATCCGCCTGTGAAGCGTCCCACTCGCTGCTGTGAAAATTCAGCACGGCGAAAATGCGGTATGCTCCGCTTTCATACAGCGTATCGAGCAGCACGGTTTCGTGTCCGGCATAGAAATCCGCGTCCTTGTACCGCATGAGCGACGTGAACATCTTCTCGCCGGTGGATTTGAGATGATGCCCATAAATGGCGATATTGCGGCTGGGAATGCTGTAATCCGTTTTCATCAGCGAAAACAGCGTTCCCGCCGCGCCCTGCTTCCCTGTGAACGTGTGATGCAGGTAATACTCGGCGTCGTCCGTCCAGACGACGGGATAATCCACGTTCGTGCCGGGAATCCTGATCCACGCGATGAAATCGTCGTTTTGTGCCAGACACGCCGCAAAGTCTGCTCCTGTCCCGATGTCGATTTCAGGCGGGGATTCATCCGTTTTGGGCAGTTCAAGCGGTTCTTGCGTTGCGCCTGGGAAACCAAGCAGTACGCGCAGGACACTTTTACCCTGTGCAGGCGCGTCCGTTGCCTGCGCCGGTTCCTCGCTTTTGAGCCGAACGCGCAGGTCGTCATATTCTGCCGCGCTCCGATTCATTTCCGTGTTCTGCCCGATGAGCGGGCAGAGCAGCATTGCCGCGCCCGTCACAGCCATTGCCGCCGCAAGAAAAGCCGAGGGCGAATCCGCATGTTTTTGCTTCATGATGTTCCTCCCTTCTCACAGGCAGTACAGCTTCCTGCCCTGTATGGCGTAGACCAGAATCGGGGTACAGTCCGGCGTAAACAGGTAACACCTGCCGGATTCAATCTGCGTCAACGCGCAGAGCTGGCAGGCTTTTCCGTCCACCGGCGGCACGGCGAAGAACAGCACCCGTCTGGGAAACCAGCCTCCGCTGATCTCGCACGTCCGCTGCTCGGCTTCCTGCTCCAGCTGCATCACCCGAAGCGCGGTTTCCGTCCGCTTTTCGGGCAAAAGAAAACCTGCTTGCGTATCCTGCCGCAGCAGGTTCTCAAGCAGGTCGTCTTTGCTCATGCAGCCGGGAAATCGGTCAATGGGTTCGAGTTCACAGGCGAATTGAAAATAGTTTTTCATGGACACCACTCTCTTCTAAAGCTCATCGAGCCAGTTTTCATAATCTTCCTCCCGCTTTCGCCGGTTGTATCGCACCTGAGCATCGTAGTAATTGCCCATCGTCGCGGGCGCGTTGAACAGCGTGGTCAGCAGATATTTCTTGATGTTGCGGACGCGGCTCGCGTTCTGCTCAAGGCAGCCAAAGATGTACTCGATGTGCATACTGTTGATCTTGCGCATCCGCTCCTTAACCAGTTCGGCGGGGTACTCCGCCCCGGATATCGTGATTGTTTCCCTGCCGGTGCAGAGGATTTCCACCATCAGCTCGACGATCTCATCCATCCGATCCCGGTTATACGGTGTGACAAGACAGCTATACCCGATCTGCGACCGCACGCTGTCCCGAATCGCCGCAACATCTTCCTGCCTTTCCTTGAGATGGATTGATGGATAAGGATTTTCTCCCTGGGTATTTGGTGGATACGTTTTTTCTGAATTCGTGTTTGATCTATTCGTATTTAATTGTGCGGGATTTTCCTGTTCAGGTTTTTCCTGCTTTGGATTCTCCTGCACAGGCTTTTCCTGAACCGGATTCTCCAGTCTTGGATTTTCCCGTTTTGGTTTTTCCGGCTTAGGTGCGTCCGGCGCGGGTTGGCTGTTCATGTGGCAGTCCTCGTAGATCAGGTACTCCGTCCCGCTCAGCCGTCCGCGCTCGTCCCGTTTTCGATTTCGGATCACATAGCCCGAACGCTCCAACTCCTTGACGGCTTCGCTGATCGCGTCCACGCCCTCTTTGCTGATTGCCGCCAGACCTCGGAGCGTATAATCCCAGTTCTCCGGCAGGGACAGCATCACCGACATCAGCCCTTTTGCTTTGAGCGTCAGGCGTTTATCCTTCAAATGCTGATTGGACATCATCGTGTAGTTTTTGGTTTTGACAACTCGAAAGACTACGGTCATTTTGTTTCACCTCCCTTCGCATGGGTATAGAAAAAGGCGTTCGCCTTTCGGTAAACGCCTTGCAGAATACTTTTCGCTTTTCCTGCTGAGAATTACTGTTTGATTGTTCTGCTCAATTCTTCAACTTCCTGCTTGGTCAGCATCGTTGCGGAAATAATCAATTCCTCAGAGCAGCCCATTTCAAGCATACGACGAGCAATAGCAAATGCCTTTTGCATTTCGCCGCGCTTTTCACCCAGCATGATTCCTTCATCAACCATTTGTCGAATTGCTTCACACATACTCGTATTTTCACCTTCAATGCACTTGAGCATATCCTTTACTGTTTGATTGTTTTGCTCAATTCTTCGACTTCCTGCTTTGTCAGCTTAGTTACACTAATCACCTGTTCTTCAGGCATTTTCAGTTCGAGCAAACGACGAGCAATAGTCATTTTTTCATTCAGACTTCCTTGTTTTTGTCCCATAGAAATTCCTTCATCAACCATTTGTCGAATCGCTTCACACATATTTACAACCTCCTTGTTCGGGTCAATCGCAATTCCCGCATTCGTCATAGCATTGATGACCAGTGCCGCGTTTGTTTCCAGACAGCTGAAATTTGAATCCTCATTCAGCAATTTTTCCATCCGTGCCTTATCCCGCTGGTATTTAATATACGCCAGCACTTCACGCAGACTGCTGTTCAGCTTCTGAAGGTCATTGTCGCTCATCTCCATCGGGTCAATCATGAAAACCCGATAGTCCTGAATAAACGGAAGGACTTTTTCGGGCTGCTCGCCGTACATCTCGCGCAGGCTGAGCGGCGCATCCCATTTCTTTCCGCCAAAGTTAATGACCAGCGTAATCACAGGGGACAGCCGATCTTCTTTCTTCATACCAGAAAGATATTCTTCCGATGTACCATTTTTTCCTTCCTTACGATGCTGGCTTGCCAGATCACGCACCTGCTTTTCGAGCTGCATGGCATCGTACAGCATGTTGCGAACCGGCATGGCATAATGCACATGGCTCTGATTCTCTATTCCCAGCACGAGATAGGTGTACCGATCATCCGTTTTAACCGCCAGCGTTTTAAGCGTATCACGGTATTTCTGCGCCGCTTCCGGCTTGCCTTTTTCATCCTCATGATATGGAATCACATACTGCGTTGTATCCATATCGGTCAGCTGTTCCGGCTTAATCACCTGTTCGCCATCGTAAATCAAGTAGTTAAAAGCGTCCGCAAACACTTCCGCTTCCGAAACATACTGTTTGGTTGCCGTATCCTGAATGGACATGTTTTTTCTCTCCTTTGATCCATCATTTCATCCGTCCATGCTCTATTTCAAGTTTATTTTATCACGTCGCTTATGATTTCGCAAGCACTTATGATTCATCACCGTTCCTGCGAAAGCTGCCGCTTTTTATACCAGCCTTCCAGCAACTTGATAATGGTATCTTCCATTTGCTTTGGCGTGTAGGATTTCGGAAAATACCTGCGCAGCGTTTCGTTTTTCAGCGTCACCCGATCAAGGTCGGTTTTCTTTTCTTCGCTCATAATTGCCCGCATCACATCAAGGGAAAGCATCTTCTGCTGGCTGAATTTCTTTAACCGCTGTGCCTGAGAAAGCGACGGCGTTGCCTGTTCGCTGTCCATCGCCTCAAGCAGAAGGGTTTGTTCTTCTTTCTTCAAATAGGACAACTCGACCGTAGGATTAAACGCAATTTTTCTTTCATCTACCATATCTAGAAGTTCAGGAATCAGCTCAGTCAGGCGGATAAAACGATGAACCTGATTACGGCTATCACCTGCTTGTTGTCCGACGATATCCAATGCTTGCAACTTCATCCCAACTTGGGATGAAGTTAGCTCTTGTCGTTTTCCTTGATGCCTAATTGCTTCTAGTTTCATTTTATAAGCGAAAGCCCGTTCACTCGGCAGCAGCTCCTCACGCTGCAAATTGCTGTCCACCATGATGATCGTGGCGGCATCGTCGTCGAGATCACGAACGATAACCGGCATGGTTTCCTTACCTGCCAATTCGGACGCATGATGCCGCCTGTGTCCTGCAATCAGCTCGTAGCCGCCGTCAGGGTCAGGACGCGCAATCGCAGGGACAAGCACACCATGCTCGCGCACGCTATCCACCGTGTCCTGCATCGCCGCATCGTCTTTGACCTTGAAGGGATGATTCCTGAACGGATGCAACTCTCTTAATGGGATATTCTGCACCTTTTCCCGCTGGGCATCCGCTCTGCTTTCTTCCGTCACAAAAAGGTCATCGACCGATTTCAGCTCGATGTTTCTGGCGCTGCTTTTCATGTTGAATCACCTCTTTCGTCAGCGCATTGTACGCCTGCGCGACCTTACCCTTCGGATCATACGCGAAGATGCTTTTCCCTTCAGCACTGCACTCTGCCGCTCTGATGGAGTGCGGAATTACGGTATCAAACACTTTAATCTTCGTTCCGTACTGTGTCCGAAGCAATTCGCTGATTTCACGGGCATACGTCGTGCGGCTTGCCATTGTAATGAGGATACCTTCAACCCGCAGCCTCCTGTTCAATCCCCGGCGCATCCTGCCGATGCTTTCCATCAGCTTACCAAGTCCATCTACCGACAAATAATGCGGTATGGTCGGTATCAGCACGCTGTCTGCAGCCGCCAGTGCGTTGATCGTCGTCATGCCCAGCGACGGCATACAATCCAGCAGCACATGGGAGTAGTCTTTTCTGCAATCGTCCAACACCCGTTTCAGCACATTCTGCCGTGTATCCAACGACGCTTCCACGCCTGATAAGGCAATGCTGCCGGGAATCAAGTCCACCCCTTCCGCATGATGCAGAATTGCTTCTTCGGCATGAACGGGCTGTTCCTGAAGAACTCTGCCCATGAGCGTAGCCAGCGTCACCGGCAGGGTTTCCGGTTTCCTCCATCCCAAACTGAGCGTCAGGCTGGCTTGCGGATCGCAGTCTACCAGCAGCACGCGCTTTCCTTCTCTCGCCAAACCAATACCCAAATTGGCGCAGGTCGTTGTTTTGCCAACGCCGCCCTTCTGGTTTGCCAGACTGATAATTTGCGTATCCATGTTTTCTCCTTTCCGATGAATACAAAAAGGACGCTCGTTGTCGGAGCGTCCTACGTGTTTTTTTATCTCTAAGTTTTATGAATTCTTCTGTGAATAGCGGTTAATGAAAAACAGAATTGCACCCAAATAAGGTCGTTTCATTCCTTCTTTTTCCTGACCGAAATATTGCTCTGCCTTTTTCAAAACAGTTATATCCCATGTTCCGTTTTGTCTTTGTCTCAAGCAAAATTTCTGGAGGGCTGTGATCGCCGCTTTTCTGTTTGCTTTCAAATAGGCTCGTTCACAATTCAGATTCAATGTTTCATTCAAATCTCGATTGATTAGAACATTTTCTGAATAAATCGTTCCATCAGCACGATATGCAATTTGTGCAACGGATTCTTGAGAACGCGGATCTACCTCTAGTTTGATATTTCCTCTATGCGTATCGCAGGTCTGATCCTCATGCGGCGATGACATATATCCTGTACACACACCCAGCATATTATGAAAATCCAGTGCTTTTTCTTCTCCATCGCCCTCTTCGGACTTCTGAGAAATCCAATGCTCGATTTTCATCTTGTCCTTGCTAATCCGACTCATACAATATGCACACAGACATCCCTGCTCTTTCAAGAGTGCTTCTCGGATATCATCTTTATCTCTAAAGTCCTCATAGGTTGCGTTCGGCTGGCTGCGGTATTCTTTAAGGGATTTAGGTTCTGCTCCCTTCTTTATGTAAATCATATTTTATACCATTGCCTCCAAATCGAGAGAAGTCTCCGCTCCTACAACTTCCGGATCGTCTTCCCCAAGAACGCTTTTGATTTCATCAATCATTTTTCTTGCCTGTTTCAAGTCACTTCTCGATAAGCATTCATAGAAAGCCGTCAATTTTTCCGCAACATAATCCGGTCTTTCAGGAACATCCATCACTGTTTTCAAAATAGAATTCGCGTCTTTACCATATGTAGGCATTTCTGCTTTTCTTACTTGATGGTTTTCCAAAATAACAATCTCATCCTGAGGTACGGAAGAAATCACGCTGGGCGCATGTGTAGAAACAATAAACTGTACTTTCGGGAAAATCTTTTTCAGTGCGCCGACAATGTGGCGCTGCCACGCCGGATGCAGGTGAAGATCAATTTCATCAATTAGAACAACGCCGCTTGTTTTTTCTGTTACCTTATCAAGCAATTGAGGATTCAAAAGTGCCATTCTATACGCAATATCCGCAACCATGCTGAGCATATTCCGATATCCGTCGCTCATCTCACTCAATGGATGAATCTCTTTTTTTCCGTTCGGAAGCGTATATGTAATTTCAATTTCTCCTGATTTTACGTCAAATGTGCAACGGTCTGCTTTTCCCATTTCTCTCGTATTGTCAGAAGCATTGAAACAAGCGAGAATCGCTCTTTTTACAGCTGACAATTCAGGTACTTCTTCGCCCCTTTGCAGTTCGATATAAGTCATTTGCTCCAGCCATTTTCTCATGAGCTTTTCATTGTTCATCGAATCAAGGCAATCCAAATATCCTGTAAAGCGGCTGTTCAAATCCAACTTGGCAGATTCGCGTTTTTCTTTCTTTTTTGCCCAAAGTCTTGCCGTAGAATAATACGCAAGAACCGGCAGTTCAACCGTTGTGTCTCCTGTTTTTACGCCATTCGCAAGTGTTTTGGCGATTTCGGTCAACTCAGCGGCATCGCCATAGGTCGTTGTGCCGCTTTCGGTATTCTTTGAACGTGACCATTCAATCTTTTTACCACAAAATTCGCCACAACAATCAATTCGAGCAGGATACTGAGGTTGGCGTTCCAAGCGGCTGCCGATTTCATAGGTTTCAAATCGAACATCCGTTTTATCAATTCCTCTGGGTGAATCGCCTTTCATGCCAACAAAATAGCTCGCCAATCCAAGAGAAATACCGTCCAAAATAGTCGATTTGCCACTTCCGTTATTGCCCACTAATATCGTAAAGCTGTCATTTAGTTCCAGCTCTAACTCTTTGAAGCAGCGATAATTGAACAGCTTTACTCGATTGATCTTCATGGCGATCTCCTCTTTATTTTCTCAGCATTTAGATTCAGCCTCGTCCCTTCATTATATGCAGAATCCCTACAAAAATCAAGGCGGATGCTTCATTTGCCGCTCTGTCAAAAAAACGCCCACAGCCTGTGAGCGCTTCATCATCCGCTATTCACTTTCTGTTACGCACAAGGATGTACGCCTTTGATTCAGCATTGATAGCATGAAACCCGTCTGCCGCCAGATACTCCATCAGACTAGTCTTGGGAATCATGCAGCGCATCCGAATCAGGAAATGCTCCACCTTGTTCTTATTGCACCAGTTGAGAATTGTCTGGTGCTTATAGCCCGTGATTTCCATCACCTGCGGAATCTCCAGCACATCGGGATATTCTTCAAGAACACAGCTCAGCGTTTTCTCCAACAGCCTGATCGTCGATTCAGAGTGGCAGCGTCCAGACATCCTTTCCGCGCCAATCTTCATTTTGCACAGAAGCGGATTTTCGTCACGGAAGTAGAGGAAGTCCACGACATCCGTAATCTTGATGGAATACTTTCGGGTTTTCTTTCCCGTGCAGACGCTTGGAATCAATCCGCTTTCCAAATATTTCTGTGCGGTTTTCTTGGACACCTTGCAGATTTTGTACAGCTGCTCCTTGGTGATGTATTCGGGGTACTCGTCCAGCACCCATTCATAGTCATTTCTATCATTCATTTTGCCCGTTACCTTTCTTCTCTTTTCTGGTCAACAGCGGGGGTAATCAGGCTGATTTATCTCTCTTTTTTCTCTCCTATGTGCCGTTTTCTCTCCTAAATCTCTCCAAAATGCCCATTTTTGAGCAAATTGGCATGATTCATTCGAACCCTTGACACACCTCGGTTTTTGACCGAAAACAGCCGAAAAATTGAGCTATTGTTCGTATTTTTATCTTCTCTCAGCTTCTTCGTTCTTCCTTTATTTTCCTCGAAATGGTGTTCAACCGACAAAACTCGAAATGCTGTGAGGGTAAAACCTCCTAGGGTTCGAATCCCTAACTCTCCGCCAGAAAAGAACGCTGATCTTGATAGAAAGGTTAGCGTTTTTTCTTTGCCCGGAAAGCCTTACAGTACCAGGCTTTTTATAGTCCCCTGGATGCAAACGCATCCTACCCTACTATGACAAGTGGGTGCAGGATGCGTTTTTCTTTGCTAATATTGGCATATTGAGATACTTTGGCTGTCGAGTGGGTGTAAAATAAGCGGCAGCGATTGATTGCCGTTTAATTTTGTGCGCCCAAGACGGCCGCCGTTTTATTGTTGGGTGCATGATAAAACAGTAGCCAGAATTAGACGTTATGTTTTCATAAACTGTGAGGATGACCGCTGCCTTATATATCGATCTAGATATTTTGTACTTTTTTATTTATACAGGATCAGCGCAATCATTTCCACGGGTTCCTCACCCTGACAAGCCAATCCATGTCCCTCGCCCGGCGCGCAATAAGCCACATCGCCCGGGCCAATCTCCACGATCGTGCCGTTGTCGTTGTAACGTCCCTTGCCGCTGAGGATGTAGTAGGTCTCGCTGTCGCCGTTGTGGATGTGGTAGCCGATCTCGCTGCCCGGATACACGGTCGTGTGGCCGAAAACGCGGCCCTTCTGGCTCATCTCTTCCGGGCCATTGAGCAGACTGCGGACGGTGATCTCGCCGACGCCGTCAAACGGCGCGGGTTTGCGAACAGAAATCTTTTCTTTGCTTCTACGAATCATCTGAAACACTCTCCTTTTTTGATTGATTTGATTGCCTTTTGTTGATGCTGCGTTTCCACTGGCTGATACGACCCGGAAGCCATTTTTTTCATTTGAAAACGATTACCGTCCCAGTTTCCCCATGTACCTATGACATGCGAGCTGCATAACCGCACCCGTAACGATCCATGAAGCCGGATAGACCAGCATCAGCATCAGATACGTCGGATTGAGCGGAAGGACATACAGTACCCACAGGATGCGGAAACAAACAGAGCCTATGACGGTCAGCACGGCAGGTGGTATGGAAACCCCGATTGCACGCATGCCTGCGCTCCCGCTTTCGTGGAACGCACTCAGGCCTTCCAACAGACCGACATATCGCATACGAATCACAGCATAACCGATGATCCCCGCGTCCGCAGTAAACAATCCGGCGAACATCGAAGCCTTCCAGGCAAACAACAGAGAAACCACGCTTGTAAACAGGAAACCATACAACAACGATCGGCGGTAAATGCGCCGACATTGTCTATAATCACCGGCACCATAGCTTCGGCTCAAGAAAGTCACACAGGCTTGCGAAAATGCCAGGGCAATGTTATACGTAATGTATTCAAACGTCAGGGCGGTAGAGGATCCGGCAATGGCAGACGCGCCGTATCCGTTGAGTGTAGACTGGATAAACAGGTTGGATAAAGAAAACAACATGCCCTGTATACCGGATGGCAGTCCAATCTTTACGATTTCGCCCACATACTGCATTTTCAAGCGAAGCTTTGTCACATCCAGCCGGATCGCTCCCTGCTCCCTCATCAGGATGCCCAGCAGCACAAATGCCGAAAATACATTTGACAATACCGTCGCAGTTGCTACACCAGCGACATCCATATGGAAAGCTACTACAAAAACGAGATTCAGAAGAACATTCAAAATCCCGGACGCAAAAAGCGTATACAGCGGGCGTTTGGAATCCCCAATACAACGCAGGATGGATGCGCAGAAATTATACAATGCAATAAATGGCAGCCCCAACAGATAGATACGAAAATACAGAATCGCACCGTCTGCGATCTCGCCGGGGGTATGCATCCAATCCATCAGCGCCTCGGACAGGAGCTGACCGCCCACCATGATTCCCAAACCAAACAGGATCGAGAACAGGATCGCGGTATGAACCGATTCTGAAATCTCTTCTTTCTCTTTTGCCCCGATCAAGCGGGCAATCAACACGTTCGGGCCTACAGAAAGACCGGTCAGCAGCATGACAAACAGGGAAACATTGGCTGCGTTGGCTCCGACTGCTGCCAGCGCAAGGCCACCAGCAAAGCGTCCTATCACCGCAACGTCCACAGAATTGAACAGCTGCTGTAGCATACCGCTCAATGCGATCGGAATAGCAAGCCGGATCAATCCGAGCGACAGAGAACCTTCATCTATTGCTTCATATGACTCTTTACACATCATTCTCCCCTTCAGTCGCGAAATAATCGGTCACATTGGAATCCCAATTGTGAGATACGACAAACGAGATAAACATCACGTGCCCAGATATTTCAGTATCTCCTCGTGCGTCAACTCCGCAGTCGGCTTATGCAGGACGACATTGCCTTTTTCCAGAATATAGCAATCATCACTGACCGCCAAAGCGAATTTGACGCTCTGTTCTGCTACCAGAATAGAGACATTCATCTTCCTAAGCTGCGACACAATCTCAGCAAGCTGATCGACCACGATAGGCGCCAAGCCCTCAGTGATCTCATCCAGAAGAATCATGGTAGGATTCTGCATCAGGCCTCTGGCAACAGTCAGCATCTGCTGTTCACCACCGGAGAGCTTGTTGCCCATTGAGTTTTCGCGTTCCTTCAGACGCGGAAAGAGCTCATAGATCCTTTCAAGCGTCCACTTCTGCTCCCCATCCGGACCTTTTTTCCGGGCAATAAGCAGGTTTTCCTTGGTCGTCAGGTCACTGAAAATATGCCGTCCCTGCGGCACATAGGCGATGCCCGCCTGTGCGATCTGATAAGGAGACATGCCCACGAGTTCTTTGTCGCCGAAGCGAATGCTGCCTTCCGTTCTGGCATGGTTCTTCGGATTCATGGCGCCGCAGATCGTCTTCATCGTTGTGCTTTTGCCTACGCCATTTCTGCCGAGGATACATGCCGAGCGTCCCTTCTCCACCGCAAGATCGACGCCGAAAAGAATATGGCTGCTGCCGTAATATGCATTCACACCGTTGAGTGTCAGTATATTGCTCATCGCTCGTTTCCTCCGATATAGGCATCCTGCACGAAGCTGTTCTGCCGGACTTCCTCCGGCGTACCGGTCGCCAGATGATGACCGTTGTGCATGACGGAAATACGGTCAGCGTAATTGAATACGATCTCCATGTCATGTTCGATGAACATCACCGTCATGTGCTTTCTCTGTGCCAGGTTCCGAATCATCTTCATGATCTCATAGCCTTCCGCTCGCGCCACGCCAGCCGTCGGTTCATCCAGAATCAGAAGCCTCGGTTCCAACGCAAGTGTGATTGCAATCTCCAGACGACGCTGATCGCCGTAACTGAGCAGGGAAGCGGTTTCATCTGCCTTATCCGCAAGACCTACAGAGCGAAGCACCTCGATAGCTTCCTTTTTTAGAAAGTCCTTTTTCTTCGGTAAAAAGTCATATACACGTCCTGCCCGCTTCACCAACGCGATCCGGACATTCTCAAACGCTTTGAGTTCTCCGAAAAGCTTGGAGATCTGAAAACATTTGCACATGCCCCGATTCGCAATCTCGTGTGCAGGCAGTACGGAAATATCCTCATCGCAGAAGACAACTTTGCCGGAGGAAGGGATCGTCCGTCTGCAGACTAGATCCATTAGTGTGGATTTCCCCGCGCCGTTCGATCCAATGATCGCATGCATTTCGCCATCCAGTATATCCAGCGACACGTCATCGACGGCGCGGATCGCGCCAAAGTTTTTCGAAATATGCTCGATTCTCAAAATGATCCCGCCATTCATTTTGCACCCTCCTCCCTTCTGTAACGCTCTTTCAGAGTAGCCACCAAAGAGACCAGTCCCTTCTGTAGCAGATAGACCGTCAGCAGGATCATCAGACCCATGAGCCCCTCATAATAAGGGAACACCGTTGAAATGTAATTGTAGATAAACGGAATGATGAACGCACCAATGATCGGGCCGGCAAAGTATGTGCTTCCGCCAAGAACACACATGATGACTGCCTGGAAAGAAAGAGACGTATCCAGCGAAGCCGTATATGCACCGGTGTTCCTGAAAGCACACAGTATGCCTGCGATTGCTGCAAACATACAGCTGACCGTAAAGATCACAAGCCGCAGACGATTGGTATGGATCCCCAGGAAGGTCAAGCGTTCCTCATTCTCTCGGACTCCCTGCATAAGCATGCCAAACGGCGACTGAACAATCAGGTAGATCGCCACGCAGCAAAGCAGGCAGACCGTCCAGATAATGGCATAGATCGTCCGGTAACCGGTCAGGAATTCTGGCAGCGCCTGATAGGTCACGCCGACTGTCGAGCCAGCCCAGACCCACTTGCCCACAGCTGTCAACGCTGCCAGCGCAATACCATAGCTGAGGAAGGTGAACGCTTCCATGCTGTTCTTCAGGCAGATGATGCCAACGAATACAGTGAGAACAAAACAGATGAGGAGTGTCATCAGTAACGCAGGAATCAGTGCTATACCATAATGCGACATGATCAGTACAAGCACATAACCGCCCATACCGAAAAACAGCGAGTGTCCTAGACTGACCATACCGCTGTAACCATACTGAAGATTAAACGAAAGCGCAAAGAGCGTCATCACGACGATGCGCCCCAGGATCGCCGTAACGCTTTCCGATGACAGCACGCCGGCCGCGCCGTAAATACCGAATACAAGCAGCATGAAGAGAAGCGATTTATCGATCTTTTTCATTTGTTATCTCTCCTTCTTCACAAAAAGTCCTTTGGGGGAAATAAACATGACAATGATCATGACCAGCGTGGGAACGAGATTATACCAGGTCGGCGTATAAATCGCCGCAAAGGAACTGATGATGCCGAGCAGTACAGCCGCGGGCAGACAACCGTTGATGTTGTTCATACCGCCGATCATCAGCACCGGGAAAACATTGTTGAACACCGAAAGGCCCGTCTTGGGCGTCAAACCGGAAAGCGGTGCATTGAGTGCACCCGCCAGACCACCCAGACCGATGCCCAGCATAAACATGATAGTATACAAGCGATCCACGTTGATGCCCAGATGCTCAACCATGCCCTTGTCGTTGATAATGGCCCTGAAGCACACACCCAGCATGGTTTTTTTGAAGAGAACCGCAAAGGCAATGCCCACCAGCGCTGCGATAGCGATGATAAACAGATAATAATATGGGAAGACGATCTTGGTAAACGGGATCATCACAGCACCAGAAAGGAATTTCGGCAGACCGGTCGCCTTGACCTTATTGCCCCATACCATGATCATGCTGTCACAGATGATGTAGCTGGCTCCCATTGTGATCAGCAATGAAAAGATCATATCCTTGCCAAAAACAGGGCGGAGCAAACGCTCCAGCACACCGCCCAGCAACGCGGTAACCACAAATCCGCCCAGCAGTGCCAGTCCGAACGGCAGACCCATGGCGGTAAAGATCTGATTGCAGACATAGGCGCCCAGGACATAGAACGCACCCTGTCCGAAATTGATGATGCCCATGCCGCTGATAATCAGGCTCATGCCGGCTGCCATCAGATAGGTCAGCATGCCGCTGGATAAGCCGATCACAAGGGTCAGGGCAAAACGAGATAGCGTCATAATACCTCCACAAAAAAGGGGATCTGCAGGATCCTGCAGACCCCCTAAAAGAGCCGTCTAAGAATGTGTTAATCAGATTTCAAATGTACGTCTGTTATAGCCTGAATCGATCAGAAGCGGTCATTGACACCCAACTTCTGGGCATACTCGGCCATCTCCTCCTGCGTCGGCAGGCACTCCTCAGCGGTATAGGTCTTATAGGAAGGGGAGATCGGCTCGACCCAACCCTCAACCTTCTCAGTCGTACCGTAGTAGACATTGAAGGTCAGCTGGTTGTCCAGATCGCGGAACTCATGGACGCCGGTGCTGTCGGTCCAGGAAATGTTCTTGATATACTGAGTCAGAACTTCGCTGTCGGTGTAGTCGGCACCGGCGGCAGCGCAGTCAGCAATGCCCAGCAGGGCCGCCTTCATGCAGCGATAGCAGCTCAGACCCCAGTCAGACGGTCCGATGAAGCCGTTTTCCTTCGCCAGCTCCGTGTTCATGTAGGAATCATAGAACAGCTGAGTCTCCTCATCCATGGCATCCTTGTCCCAGTACGGGAGAAGGAAGATGCCATGGGTCTTGCCATACGGGAACGCATTGGCCTCGACGAGTGGCGTGTTGGAAGCGGAGTCAACGACGAAATCGTTGTATACATCGCTGACCGCGAAGAGGTTGAACATGGAAGCCTGCTGCACCCAGCCGACGAAGGACGGGCCGCCGCCCTGCTGCATGACCATGTCCGGACTGGTGGCCGCAACAGAAGCGATGATGTTGGAGAACTCAGAATCGGACTCGGCGACGCGATAGCTTGCCAGCAGCTCAAACTTCGGATCGATCTTCTGGCCTTCCAGCAGGAACAGATTCTCCGCGTCAATAGTAGCCGCACCATCGGTACCGCAGAAGACGAAGTTCTTCTTGCCCTCATCTTGTACGGCAGCCTTCGCCAGGACCTTTGCAAAGGACCAGGCATTCAGGCCGCAGTTAAAGGCGTAATCAGACCAGTTCTTGATGGTAACCTCGGTAGAGGTATTGGGCATCATCATGACCGGGAAATGATTCGTCAGCGCCCACTGGCCGGCAGCCGGGGCCATATCATCGCCATAAGCGAAGACGATGGCAACACAGCCGTCGTTTTTGGCATCGGTGCAACGCTGTCCGATCATGGATGCGTCGTTCTCCGGATCATAGACCTTGATCTCGATCTGCTTGCCATCAATGCCGCCAGCAGCATTAACCTGCTCCGCCGCGACTTCCCAGCCGTTCATGAAGTAGCCCAGAATGGAAGCTCTCGCAGCCGCGGAGCCATACGCAATAACACCGATCTTGATGGTCTCAGCACTGTCGGCAGCCGCCAGAGACATCGAGAGAACCATAGCAAGAACCAGAAGAAGACTAAACAGTTTTTTCATGGTAATCCTCCTTAAAAGTAAGCTTTCAAGGCATTTTCATAGAACAGCTTATTCTTGGACTGTTCACTGAGCCCCGAATGTTTTTCGAACATATCCATCATCTCGCGATAGGTTGCGGAATTCAGTGAACCAGGAATATCCGATCCCCAGATCACCTTGTCGTCTCCGTATCGATCGATAAATCGCTTCAGCATATCCAGCGATCCAGGAAACGGGTATTCCTCTCCCAAGAACAGATCACACATTGCCGCCAGATCTACCCACACATTGTCATACGATGCAAGCGCGCACATTCTCTCCCCCTCGGCTCTTTTTTTCCCATCATTGAGATAATCAGGCATAGCAAAACACAGATGACAAATCACAAAACGCAATTTGGGATGCGTTTCAATCGCTTTTTTCAGTGCATCGACCTGATAGCCGTTACCAAAGACCGGGCTGGGATCTACTGCGACAGTGATACCCAGCTTTTCGGCTTCGTCAAACAGCTTCATGACATCCGCACCGTCAAAACGCATCTCCGGATAAGCACGGGGATGACTGAAGCCCTGAACCGTACTCATCTCGAATTTGAGGACCGTCAGCCCGCGCTTATGCCAGAAGCGCATCTGAGCAACAGAATCCTCATCGCGAGGATCAATGACCATGGCTCCTTTCAGCTTGTCCGGGTACTTCGCAACAGCCTCAGCCACTTCCTCATTGATTCTGAATGTGAAAGACTGAAGGATAACTGCCTTCTCAATGCCAAACTGCCCGATCGTTGCTAGTAGCGCCTCAGTACTGAAGCTCGTGCTCTCAAAATAGGGAGGCACACGCCGGCAGGTTTCCCCGTTTTCGTATACGAAAATTCCGAATTTTTCTGCTTTTGTTTTAAGTGCGCTATCCGTTCTCCCGAGCATCGTCTCTGGAAGAATGTGAACATGCGCATCAATCGCTTTTCTCATTTCTGTCCTGCCCCGCTTTCATACGCAAAGATTTTGAAACATTTCTTTTGTATCCGTTCGTCCTTTCCCTATCTTAATAGAGCATTTCCGGCAGGAAATACGCAATCTGTGGGAAGAAGATTAACAGCAGCAGCGCTACAATAATCGTCACGATGAACGGCGTGACCTCTTTGATCAGTTCACCTATGCTGACATCCGCCATTTCGGCACCGACATATAGAAGTTGTCCGACCGGAGGGGTAATCATGCCCAACGAGCATGCGATCATGGCGAAAACGCAGAACGCCGTGATGTCATAACCGGCAGCGACCGCCAGCACCGACAGGATCGGCGTGACCACATACAGCATGACCATATGGGACATGAAACAGCCACCGATGAGCAAGATCGCCAGCACGACCAGCATCATCACCACTGGATACGGCACCAGCGGCTCCATATACTGACGCAGCAGCGTACGCAGTCCTAGCGAGGCAACGATCCAGTTGAAAATACCGCAGGCACCCTGAATGCTGAGCATCTTGCCGGTCGTCTTTGCCGCTTCAACAGCACATTCGCCGATATCCCGAAGCGACAGCTCTTTGTAGACGAACACACCGACGATCACGCAGTAGAAGCACATCCCCGCCCCGACCTCGTCTACCGTACCGATACCGAAACTCAAGCACAGCACAACCAGAACTGGCATGATCAGGGAGAAGAACGTTTCCCGAAGCACTTTAAAAAGATAACCAAATCCCTTCCATTCGCCTTTGGGATAATTACGCTTATTGCAGATGTATACCGACCAGACCGCCATACAGATTGCCATCAGAATACCTGGCACCAGACCGCCCATCAGGACCTTTTTAACATTCGCTCCCACATAAATAGCCAGCAGAACCAGACCCGTGGAAGGCGGAATGACCGGACCGATATTGGAAGATGCCAGCGTAATTGCCGAAGCATATGCGGCAGAGTAACCATCCTTGACCATTTCAGGTACGAGCAGCTTATGCATTGCCGCCGTATCCGCCATGGACGAGCCAGAAACACCGGCAAAGATAACCGACTCGATAATGTTGATGTGGCTCAGACCGCCTCTGAGGTGACCGATGCACGCACGAAGGAAATTGACGATCTTTCGGGCGATACCACTCCGGGTCATCAGCTCACCAGCCAGGAAGAAAAATATGACACCCGAAAGGTTGATATTTCCCAAACCGGAGGACAAACCCGTAGCGATGACCGACATTGGCATAAAGCCACTGAACACCATTGCAAACAACACAGCAGTCAGAAGAAGCGAAGCGAAGACCGGAATCCTGATCACCAAAGAGGCAATCAGAACCGTCAGCATGAAGATTACTTTTGCAGTCATTCTTATGCCTCCTTATGATATTTCAGGATTCTTTCAATGAGTGACAGGAGGATCGTCACACACAGCATAACGCCGATGTAGACCACGAACAGGTAATGCAGAGAATCGTCATACCCCAAAAGCGAGGTCGAATAGCCAATATGCATTCTGACCGCCACAATGCCGGCATATGCCATGGCAGCCGACATCGCAAAGCTGATCAGTTCCACCGCAATGCTCAGCAAATGGTCTGCCCTTCTTGAAAGCTTTCCCGTAATCAGATCCATCGTCACATGTCCATGTTCCAGCCACAGCGGCGGGATCGTCACCGCAACTGCTGTCGTAATCGAGAAAATGATCACATCGTTGCTCCAAATGAAGACATGACCGCAGATATACCGGTAAAAGATCTGAAAGAACTGCAGACAGGTCATAAACACAATGATTGCCGCGGAAAGAATGTAACTGGCCCTGCAATATACTCGGCGAAATACATCGATAAAGTGTAGCATACGCTCCTCCGATCGGTTCCGGACCAGGGACTGCCATCCGATGCGTCAGCCTCGAATGACAGTTCCCTATGGAACATGGTTAGTTGTCAGCTTACTTCAGCGCACGGATACGTTCATACAGACCAGCACTGAAGAATTTTCCCTCGTAGACCGGGATCTTGGAATCGATCACATCGATGAAGCTCTGACGGTCGATCTCTTCCGGCGTGATGATGGTCAGATTCGCCATGGAGGCAAGCTTTTCACGGTCGCTAACCAGCTTAACACTCCAGAGCTCATCGACGATCTGGCTGCCGATCTCGTCAACGGACTGGGTCAGCCAGCCCTGCTGCTCGGCGGAAAGCTTGTTCCAGGTCTTGCCGGAGGCATAGACAGAGACACCCTGATAAGTGTGGTCAAGCTCCATATAGTATTTCTGATAATCGAAGAAGCCCTCGTTGATGACGCCCAGACCGTTATCCTGGCCGTCATAGCGGCCGGTCTGCAGGCCTTCCATCAGCTCGGCGACGTTGGACTGGGTGGGATTAGCGCCGAAGTCTGCCCAAACCTGAGTCTGCAGCGCAGAACCCGGAACACGGATGACCAGACCCTTGATGTCAGAGACCTTGTAAACCGGAACCTTACCGGTCGTCAGGGCACGCGGCGCAATGTCCGCCAGATGTCCGACATAGACCACATCAGTCTTTTCGCTAAACTTCGCATTCATTTCCGCAAAGATGTCAGACTTCAGGAAGCGATGCCAGTGATCCACATCGTCAAACAGGAACGGCAGGTTGACAATATCGAAATCCTTGCCGCCCGGCGCGACAGACGGCGCGTCACAGCCCTGCGCAAACAGGTCGAGCGTACCGGCATTCATCTGAGCCCAGTGCTCAGCGTTGCTGCCAAGCTGGCCGCCAAGCGCGATCTCGATGCGCATCGTACCGCCGGACAATTCACCCAGTCGTGTATTGACACGGTCAAGATAACCGATCCAGTCAGAGGAAGCCTGGGCCTGCGTGCCCAGTTTCAGAACGATCTCCTCGCCCATGCAAGTCACGGGGATCAGGAGGGAAAGAACCACCATACATACGATCAACTTGATTAGATTCTGATTCATGTTGTACCCCTTTCCGAAATCACTTCTTCTGTCGTTTCAAATCATTTCTTATTTTTATAGCGTTCAATGGCTTCGGCAGCAGCCTTGTTATAGGCTGCTTCCTCATCAAGCCAGTGCATGACAGGTGCGACCTGAGCCTCATTGAAGCCGCCCGGAATGACCTGCGGCACGAAGGTATCGTGATAGACGGTATTGCGCTCCTTGATGGTATGCAGACCGAAGTCGACCATGCCAGCCAGTGCGCCTTTTTCGAAAACGTGCATGGTCACCAGGTTGAAGCCGAGTTCCTCAAGCTTCTCCAACTCAACATCCGGGATGCCATTGCGAGACATAACATCCGGCCACATCTTCCAGCCCGGATCTTCGCGGGAAACGATCTCCGCTTCCTCTTCCGTCGTAATGCCGATGATCATGGTCATCTCGGCTCCAACCTCACGAGCCAGACGTGCACGGATCAGGGCCTCCTCCAGACCGTATTGGATCTTTGCCTCAGTACGTGCGATGACCAGGAAATTTGTGCCCTTTGTCGCTTCGATCGCCGCCTTCAGCTTTGCCAGCCAGACCTCGCGATCGACAACCGGATGCGGGATATGTTCCTTGCGTTCACGCATTGCCAGGAAAAAGCGCTCGAATCCACGGGTTCCTGTCGTGTCGTCAACACTCATGCCCTGAGCTCCTGCCATCTGCAGACGCTTCGCCAGACGATACGCATGAAGCGGGGTTTCGCCGTAGCCGTCGTCTGCATCGACGATGATGGGCAGATCGGTGTAACGAGCCAGCGCTTCGGTTCCCTTGACGAGATCATCTGCCGTGATCAGACCGATGTCCGGCAGACCGCAGATGTCGACCGACAGCGATGCTCCGGATAACAGTGCACTCTGGAAACCCGTCTTTTCCGCTGCCAACGCGGAGAAGCATCCCCAAACACAGGGGCAAAATACCTGCCCCTTTGAAAGCTGTTCCTTCAGGCTCTCTCTTGCCATAATAATCACTCCTTGATCGTACTGCGTGTTATTCAGAATCGTCATTCTGATTTCCACGTTGCGCCCGATGACGTCTTTCGGTCACTTTGTTAGTTCCATTGTAAACGTTTATTTTTTATTTGTAAAGCGTTTAAAAATATATTTTAAAATTTTTTTCCAATTTTCGGTCAATTATCACATGTAATAACCGTATATCCGATTATCCGCTCAATACACTCAGTACATTTTTTTCTGATTCGTTCTATCTTTTCCAAGCATCAAGAACATTATTGATTATTCTGTTCGTACGTGATACAATAAATCATCTTCTCAAGTGAGGTATCCATATGATCGGTGCAAGCATTAAAAGAGCCCGGCTTGCCAATTGTCTCTCCCTGCAGCAATTGGTCGACCGTATGAAAGATAACGGCGTTCCCATTACCAAGACCACCCTGTTTAATTACGAAGCAGGTTCAATCATTCCGTCTGACAATCTGCTGGAAATCTTCGGTCAGGTGCTCGGTGTCAACAAAAATTTCTTTTTTCACGCTCTACCCGAAAATTTCAATATCGAGCTAACTGAAGAATTAGGGTCGGTAGATGCCCGTCGCCAGGAATTACTGGCCTATATTCAGATCCAGCTTGGTCAGCTTACGCGCATCGCCGAAACCATCGGCTTCGACCTGACGCATCGCTTTCTAATCCGGGAGCCTATAGAAGTACGCAGCGTTGACGACGCCGAAGAAGCCGCAGACAGCCTCCGCGAGCTCATCCAGCTTGGTATTCATCCGATTTCCAGCGTCTGTGCTCTGCTGGAGACCCATGGTTATTATGTCTTCACCTTACCGGATACCTTCCATTGGAAACTTGTGAGCGGTCGTATTGTCGATTCCGGGATCCATTTCATTATGGCATCCAAGGAATTCTATCTTGATGATTTCCGTTTCAATCTCGTGCGCGAATTGGGCAAAAACATCCTATGCTGTCCCACATCCGACAAAGAAGCCATTCTCGACCGTTTCGCCGCCTCTTTTCTCGTTCCCAGAAAAGCCCTTCTCCTCGAATTCGGTGCCGCACGATCCAATATTGGTTACGATGAACTTCGCTGTGTAAAGCAAAAATACGGTCTTTCCCGCACCATCATATTCTCCCGCCTGGCTCAGGTCGGCATTCTGTCCGAAAAAGACGCCTTCCTCCTTCGTCAGCGCATGGTCCTAAACTATCACATTTCAAGGACGAGTATGACCTTCACACCTCTCAACTTCTACGAACAGCCGACCGTCATGTACGCTCTCACCCGTCGTGCGATCTCCGAAGGTTATATCAGGAGTGAAGAAGAACTAGATTTCGCAACCTTAATCCCGTTGTATTGAGTGTATCGCACAAGCAGTTCGTTTCTGGTACTAGTGCATTATTAGGGAACCTCTGAATAATAAGCCCTATATTCTGGTCTAACACGCCATTCAAGC
>OLPW01000992.1_pt1 | contig 31407 bp, 23 predicted proteins | sample 1672161 | NCBI WGS metagenome assembly OLPW01 (sample SAMEA3136654, study PRJEB25190) | human gut metagenome
CAGCGGTCTCCAAAACCGCGTGTCGAGAGTTCGAGCCTTTCTGCCCCTGCCAAAAGAAGCCATGACGTTGTCATGGCTTCTTTTTTTGCGCCGGTGGCTCCGCTTTTGCGGCAGATGCCCGCGCAGGCGGACACAGGCGGTGGGAAAATGCCGAAATTGTGCGGAGAGACGGCCTTTGACACACTATGCTCCGGGTTTTGTCGATATTAAATAGAAAAAAACGGAAAATTTTGTGCGGAAATAAAGTTGATTGTTTGTCGAAATGGTGCTATGCTATCCCGTGTATATCCAGAAAAGGAAAATCACCCCGCAATGGGACGATTTTCCAGCCCGCGCAGGTGCAAGGAGCGCCTGCATTGGAGGGAGATTCCGGCAGAAAAGGGTACCCTTTTCCCGTTTCAACCCAGTTGAAACGATGGCTTTTCCGCATGGGACGGCGTCCCGCGCGGCGGAGCCTGCCACTGATCCGCAGGGGGTGCGGACCCGCCGGTGCAGTGCCGCGGCCACGGTGCGGACAGCGCACAGCATGATTCCGCAGACAAAAAAATCACATGAAAGGATGGGGGAACATGAACAAAACAAGAATGGGCAAAAGAGCGGCGTCATTACTGCTTTCGCTGGTAATGATGCTGTCTCTGCTGCCGACGGCGGCGTACGCTGCGATGGCGGACGGCGTCGACACCCAGGGCGCGAGCGTCTCCGAGAACGGAACGGGCGTGTCCGACGACAGCAACAGCAGCGGTAACACCGATGACTTGCAGGTCGGAGACAGCAAGGACAGCGGTGTCACCGGCGACCAGCAGGTCGGAGGCAGCAGCGGCAGCGGCACGGCGGATGATACCACCGGTGCTGAGGGCGGCGCTGATCCTACCGATTCTGTGAACGGAAACGATTCCGCAGACCCGCAGGATGATGGGGATGCGGTGCTGCCCGTGGCCAGCAGCGTGGTCAGCACCAGCGAGGAACTGGTGGCGGCTATCGCTGCTGCCAACGATGGTGACACCATCACGCTGGGCGAGGGCGAGTTTACCACTTACGGAAACACCTCTCCCGAGAAGTCTCTGACCTTTGTGGGCGCGGGCACAGGTACCGTGTGGACCATCGGTGACCTGGACAAGGACGTCGGTGGTGAGGGAAATGGCGATTGCAGCTTCGACGGTTGCAACACCGTTACTTTCCGGAACATGACGCTAAAGAGCAACGGCGCGGATTATCGCGGCTTCATCCGTATCAGCAACACCGTGGTTGAGAACTGCACGCTCAAAGGCAAGACGGCGTATTGGGGCTATGAGACCGCGAAGTTTGTGAACTCTACCTTCAATGCACCGGAGGGCGACTATGCTCTGTGGGATTATTCCACCAAGGCCATGACCTTTGAAGGCTGCAGGTTCAACATCTCCGGTAAGGGCGTCAATGTCTACGTGGAGCAACCCAGCACGGACGCGCGCACTGTCGAAGTAAACGGCTGCACAGTCAACTCCGACAAGGCGGGCAAGGCGTTCCTGAACATCAAGAACAGCACGCAGGCCTTTGATGTGACGCTGAGCGGCACGAACATGGTGACCGGCCTTGAGGCCAATGGCACCACCGGCTCCGCGCTGTATCAGGTGGAAACTACTGAGGTCACTGAGACCACCGGCAAACCGGTCGCGGTGAAGGCGAAGGCTGATGACGGCACAGTCACGACCCTTTACGAGGTCAAGGAAACGGTGGAAGCCTCCGTGGCAGAGGTCAACGGTGCCAAGTACAAGTCCCTGCAGGCGGCTGTTGACGCGGCCAAGAGCGGCGCGACCGTAACCCTGCTGGCGGATACTCGCGAGAATGCCACGGTTTCCAAGAATGCCATCGTCCTTGACCTGAATGGTCATACGCTGAATGGCGGCACCGAGAATGCCAAGCCCGCGCTGACCGTCGACAACAAGAAGGTCACGCTGAAAGACAGCAGCGAGGCGCAGACTGGTACCATCAAGCGTGAGGATACTGCGGACACGAAGACTTCCCACTATGTCATCGACATCCAGGGCAAGAACGGCTTTATGATCGTCGAGAGCGGCAAGGTGGAGAACAACAGCGGCATCCCCGGCGTCAAGGGTTCCTCCCTGATCCGTCTGGGCAACGACAGCGTCAGTGGATGGCCCACCCTGACCATCAAGGGTGGTACGTTTACCCAGGATAACTTCATCGCCATCAAGGTGGATCGCGGTACACTGCACCTGCTGGGCGGCACCGTGAACTCCGCCAACAGCTTCGCCATTGAGAACTGGAACAACGCCTATATCAAGGGCGGTACGGTCAACGGCACCGTGTCCACCTGGGTATACAGCACCGGTGCGGCGTTCAGCAAGCTGGAAATCAGCGGCGGCACGGTCAACGGCAATGTTGCTTCCGTGAACTATGACAATGCTGCGGACAAGCAGGCGCGGGTCTATGTGACCGGCGGCACCGTCACCGGTACGCTGGGCACCTATACCTATAACAATGGCTTGGTTGCTATGGACGAGACAGCCAAGGCCACCATCGAGGTCACCGGCGGCACGTTCTCCAAAGACCCCACCCAGTACGTGGTGGAGAATTCCGCCATTACTGAGAACGACGACGGCACCTTCGGTGTGGCGAAGGCGTATCTGGCCAAGATCGGCGACACCGAGTACTACACCATGGATGAGGCGTTCCACGCTGTCAAGGCGGGCGAGACCATCGTCATGCTGCGAGACTACACCACGAACAAGGTGCAGAACTCCGGTGATGAGAGCTTCACCATCGATTTGGGCGGGCATACGTGGACCGCTAACATCGTGGACACGGCGTCCGCGGCCTTCGAGATCAACTATTCCGATGTGACGCTGACCGTGAAGAACGGCAAGGTGGTTAGCAGCCAGCTGGCGGGTCTGATCCCCTCCGCCATGGGCGGCACCATCAAGTATGACAATTCCACTCTGGTGTTCGAGGGCGTCGAGATGACGGCCAACGGCCACAGCGGCATCGAGACCAACGGCAGCAACACCAACGATACCGTGACGCTGAGGAACAGTACGCTGAACGTGCCCAACGGCTTCGGCATCTACTTCCCCAGCTCCGGCACGCTGACCATCGACAACAGCGTCATCAACGCCAAGACCATGGGCGTGCAGGTCTGCGCCGGCAGCCTGAACATCAGCGGCGCTGACACGGCCATCACCGTCTCCGGTGACGGCATTGCCAAGACCGAGAACGACGGCGCCATCGAGGACGGCGCGGCCATCTCCATCGTGGAGCGCACCGGCTACAAGGGCCTGGACGAGATTAAGGTCGAGGGCGGTAAGTTCACGGCCAAGGGCGGCAACGCCGCGGTCAAGGCCTACAACTGGAAGGACCTGACCCCGAGCGATTTCACGCAGAACGACAAGGTTTCCGTCTCCGGCGGTACGTTCTCCAGCGCGGTGGACAAGTCCCTGTGCGCTGACGGCTACATCCCCACCCAGAACGCGGACGGCACCTTCGGCGTGAAGGTAGGCGCTGACGGCTATGTGGAGGACGAGAACGGCAACGTGACCATCTCCACCGCCGAGGGCCTGTTCTACTTCGCCAAGAAGGTCAATGCGGGCAACAACTTCGCGGGCAAGACCGTGACGCTGGCCAACAACATCGACCTGAATAACGAGAAGTGGACGCCGATCGGCATTTACGGCACACAGGCCACTTGGTTTAAGGGCACGTTTGACGGTCAGAACCACGCCGTTACCGGCCTGAAGGTCGAAGAGAGCCGTAAGAATGGCGTGGGCTTCTTCAGCAAGGTCTATACGGGCACCATCAAGAACCTGACGGTGGAAGGCAGCGTCAGCGCTCCCGGCTGCACCTACGTGGGCGGCATCGTGGGCCACGGCTACGCCACCATCACCAACTGCACCTTCAAGGGCACTGTTAGCGGCAGCGGCGCTGCTCAGGTGGGCGGCATCGCCGGCTCCGGCGGCTTCACGGTTGACCGCTGCTCCGTTTATGGCGATGTCTCCGCAGGCTGTTGGGCTGGCGGTATCGTTGGCAACTGCCAGGACGGCGGCGCGTACACCAACTGCTATGTGGAAGGTACTATTAGTTCTGAGAGCACCTTCTGGGGCGGCGGCGCGGCCGGCATCACGCCTGTCCCGCTGTATCCCTCTCAGGTCATCAGCGGCTGCTACTCCAACACCGTTGTGAAGGTGGCGGGCGAAGAGGTCAACTGCCCCATCATCGCCGCCTACAACAACCCGCTGGATTATAAGGACTACTCCGGCGGCCTGAAGATCTACGACAACTCCTGGAACAAGCAGAAGAACAGCAACGACAGCTATCCTATCTATGCGGAGAAGGACGGCAAGGGCGGCGTTCTCATGGAAGGCATGACTGCTGCCCGCGACAACAGCCTGATCATGCTGGAGGATGACCTGAACTACGTCACCGGCGACCTGTCCAAGGTGCGTATCATGGCTGGCTCCAGCGTGACGCAGGCGCAGATCGATGCGCTGGCTGTGGCTTCTGTGGGCGATTCCAAGTACCAGTTCCTGACCGAGGCCATCAACGCGGCGCAGGACGGCCAGACCGTGAGACTGCTGGCTGACGTCGCTGAGGACGTGGTCATCAGCAAGAGCATCGCCCTCGATCTGGGCGGCAAGACCCTGACCAACACCAACGCCGGCAAGGCCACGATCTCTGTGCAGAGCGGCACCGTTACCGTGAAGAACGGTAATGTTAAGGGCGGCACCGGCTACTACAACATCGAGGCCAAGAAGGATGCCAACCTGACGCTGACGGATGTCGCCGCCACGGCGGGCAACACCGACTCCTCCATGATCGACAACTGGGGCACCCTGACCATCACCAGCGGTACCTACACCGGCGGTCTGAACGTGGTCAAGAGTGAGGAAGGCTCTGTGCTGAATATCAGCGGCGGTACGTTCACGCGGGAAACAGCTCCGAGATGGGGAATAACGGGAACTGTTCTGGTTTACGGCACTACTACCATTACCGGCGGTACGTTTAATGAAAAGAGTACCAGCACGAACGCAAGGGTTGTTGTGACTGGCAGAGTGGATGGTTATGACTCCATCACTTATGTCAAGGGCGGTACGTTCAACGGAAATGGCAACAACGTTTTTCATCACCTGAGTCCTGCTCAGGCTGATGATAGCTTCGAGGTTTCGGGCGGTACCTTCAACAAGAGTATTCCCGATTACTACTGCGCCGATGGCTTCATCCCCACCAAGAACGCGGGTGGCACCTACGGCGTCAAGGAAGGCCAGTATGTTGCCAAGGTCGGCAGCAAGAAGTACGAGACGCTGGCCGACGCGATCCGTCTGGCTGCAAAGGGCAAGACCATCACCCTGCTGGCAGACGTCGAGCAGAACACCCAGCTGACCATCAACAAGAGCATCACGCTGGATCTGAACGGCAAGACCATCAGGAACACGGTGGACATCTGGGGCGATAAGGCCAACGCTATCCTGTCCATCACAAATGGCGCCAAGGTGACCATCACCGGCAACGGCACCATAGATGCCAAGGAGAACGACTGCTACACCATCAACGTGGTGAAGGGCGACCTGACCATCGAAAACGGCACCTTCTACGGCAACGTCAGCGTGGTTCAGGTGGAGGAGGGTACCCTGTCTGTCAAGGGTGGCACCTTCGACCTGCACCAGAAGTGGGAAGGCAGCAGCATGTATCTGTTCAACTGCATCGATGAGGCGTATGTGGACGGCAGTGCGAATGTCGCCATCAGCGGCGGTACGTTCGTCGGCTTCGACCCCAACGTCTCCCCCGAGCAGAAGGTGGACGGCAAGGTTCCCAGCTTCGCGGCTCCCGGCGTTGGTATCACCAAGAACGAGAACGGCTCCTTCACGGCTGTTGACGGCATGACCGCCCAGATTCTGGACGAGGACGGCAATTCCGTCAACGCGTACAACACGCTGGCCGAGGCCGTTGCGGCGGCTCAGAACGGCCAGACTATCACCCTGCTGGCAGACGTCGAGCAGAACACCCAGCTGGCCATCGACAAGAGCATCACGCTGGACCTGAACGGCAAGACCATCAAGAACACGGTGGACATCTGGGGCGATAATACCAACGCCATCCTGTCCATCAAGAAAGGCGCCAAGGTGACCATCACCGGCAACGGCACCATCGCGGCCAAGGAGAACGACTGCTACACCATCAACGTGGTGAACGGCGACCTGACCATCGAGAATGGTACGTTTGTCGGCAACATTAGCGTTGTCCAGGTTCAGAAGGGTTCCCTGACCATTAATGGCGGTGCTTTCTCCCTGCTCCAGAAGATGACTGACGGCAAGGGCGAGAACAGATACCTCATCAACTGCATCGATGATACGTATGCGGACGGCAGTGCGACGGTCGCCATCAGCGGCGGTACGTTCGTCGGCTTCGATCCCAACGTCTCCCCCGAGCAGAAGGTGGACGGCAAGGCTCCCAGCTTCGCGGCTCCCGGCACTGGTATCACCAGGAACGCGGACGGCTCCTTCACGGCTGTTGACGGCATGACCGCCCAGATTCTGGACAAGGACGGCAATTCCGTCAAGGCGTACAGAACGCTGGCCGAGGCCGTTGCGGCGGCTGAGGACGGCCAGACCGTGAGACTGCTGGCGGATGTCACTCTGGATGCACAGATCGCCACCGGCAAGGCCATCACCATCGACGGCCAGAGCAAGTACACCATCAGGGCGGCCAAGTTGCTGGTGAGCGCGGATAACAAGGCAGGTATGTTCTATCGTACCGGGTCCGCAAACGGCACCCTGACCTTCCTGAATGTCACGCTGGACGGCAACGGCGTCTCCAAGATCTTCCTCAATGAGGGCGGCGCAGGCGAGACGGTGTTCGATGGCGTTACTTCCACCAACGGCGGCGGCTGGGCCTACGGCAGCGGCATCCACATCTCCGGCGGCGGCTCTCACGCCACCATTAGGAACTCCACGCTGACCGGCAGCACCGGCACGATGGAGCTGAACAATGCGAACTACTACGCGGCCAACGACCTGTGGGTCGGCGGCAACGTGTACGTCACGGTGGAGAACTCCGTGATCGGCACCGTGTTCGTCAACTCCGCTCCCTCCGCGACGGCTACCAACGGCGTGGTCCATGGCCAGCTGACCATCACGGGCGAGAGCACCAAGATCACCTACCTCTCCGGTGAGGAGGAGAGCGCTGATAAGCTGGATAAGTTCGGCAACAACGGTTCTCTGGTCAAGATCGACAGCGGCTATGTTGAGAAGGTCTTTGACAAGGGCTCCTATGCCATCTCCGGCGGCACCTTCGAGACGGTGGTGAAGAAGGAGTGGTGCGCTGCGGGTTACGTTCCCACCCAGAACGAGGACGGCACCTACGGCGTGGAGATCGGCAAGTTCACCGTCATGGTGACGTCCCGCACCACCGGCAGCAACAGCCCCGTGGCCAATGTGACCGGCGGCGGCAGCAACATCACCTACGCGCAGGGCACCAAGGTCACGGCGTCCGCCATCAGCGGCTACAAGTTCGTGGGCTGGTTCGTCAACGAGTACACCGGCACGGCGTACAGCACCGACCTGACCTGCGAGGTCAAGCCCACCGATGACTGGACCATGATCGCGGTCTATGAGCCCATCAGCGGCGGCAAGTTCTGGCTGAATGTCACGGCTTCCGAGTTCACGGTCAACGGCGGCGCGGTGCAGGATTCCTCCCTGTATGAGCAGTTTGCCGTCGGCGCATCTGTGACGGTGAACTTCACCGGCAGCGAGAACTTCCTGTACTGGGTCAACGCATCCAACAAGGTGGTCTCCACCGAAAAGAGCTACACCTTCATCATGGGCAGCGAGACGACCCTGAAGGCTGTGTACGGCAAGGCGCGTCAGAATCAGGCCACCGTGGTGTTCATCTCCCACAGCGACCAGATCATCAGCTCCAAGGCCTACACCACCTCCGATACCATCCAGTTCCCCGTGCCTCCCATCAAGATGGGCTGCACCTTCACTGGCTGGTCCATGACGGAAGCTGAGATCCGCGCGGCCATGGCCAACAACAGCGGCATCATTCAGGTGCGCGCACGCTATACGGAGCCCAGCATCGCCTGCACGGTGACGGTGGTCTATCCCGAGGGTACCGACAATCAGGTCGTGAACGCAGTGGTCGGTAAGGCCATCGACGTGACGGCTAAGGACATCGAGGGCAAGACCTTCTCCTACTGGACGGATGACAAGGGCACCGTTCTGGGCTATACCAAGACGCTGAAGCTGGCCCCCAGCGGTGACATGACCGTGAAGGCTGTCTACGACGAGGCCGCCGAGGCCAAGCCTGTCATCACAATGAGTGAGGTCAGCGCTACCAAGGCGAATGAGTCCTATGTCGTCACCTTCATGGCGACGCGTGCCGTGCCCAATGGCTACAAGGTCGTGAAGCAGGGTATCCTGTGGAGCAGAGATGCTGTCTGCGGTGAAGATGGTGCAGCGGCGTACATGCAGTTCGATAGCAACGGCAAGCTGCCGGACGGCGTAAGGGCCTATATCGGCAACAACCTGGAGCTGAACGGTGTGACGCGCTATGACATTACCACCAAGTTCAATGATCGGACGTTCTACGGCCGCGGCTACATGGTTCTTGAGAGCGATGCAGGGGAACTCCTGTACATCTACACGGATACGATCGCGTCCGGCAGTTACGACAGCCTGACCAAGTAAAGGAGGAAAATCAGTGGATAAAAAGCAGTATGAAGCTCCGGAGATGCAGGTCATTCTGACCACCGGTGAGGACATCATCACCACCAGCGGCGACAGCGAAATTGATTCTGGCTTTGGTAACGGCGATGACTAAATCGCGTACCCATCTCCGACCCTAACCCAAAACAGGGGCATAGTCCGCGCGGACTATGCCCCTGTGCGCAAAGCAAAGGAGCGACCTATGAAAAAACTCATCCCCGTGCTGCTGTCGCTGCTCATGGCGCTGGCCATGACGGGCACGGCGCTGGCTGCCACCGTCTACACCGAGGGTGCGCTGCACTACACCATCGCGGACGAGTCCATCACCATCACCGGCTATTTCGGCAAGGACGCCGCAGTCACCGTACCGGCCAGCATCGCCGGTATCCCTGTGAACAGCATCGCCAAGGGCGCGTTCACGGGCAATGACAACGTGAAAACGGTGGACCTGCCGGACACCATCACTGCCGTGGAGGAGGGGGCCTTCGCCTCCGGCATCACGGTGAACTACAACAGCAACGTCAACGGCGGCAACACGCCGGGCGACAGCAAGCCCGATGACAGCAAGCCGGACGACAGCAAGCCCGATGACAATAAGCCCGCCGACAACAAACCCAACAACGGCGGCTCCGGCACCACCACCGGCGCCGGCACGGGCACCGTGGACGTGGACAACTCCGGCACTGCCGGCGACACCACCGGTACCACGGGCGGCGCCGGCGGCGCAGAGGACACCGGCATCGACGAGGGCACCGTCTCCGTGGACGACCTGCCGGACTCTGCCGACAGCCAGACCAGCGCACAGGACAGCGCCGCCGTTCCTCAGCAGAGCGCGGGGCTCACATGGCTGTGGGTGCTGCTGGGCGTCATCGCCGTGGCGGCGATCATCGGCATCGTCGTGATGCGGAAAAAGAAGCACTGAGACACGAAACCGCAGGAGGGTAAGCCCTCCTGCGGTTTTTTGCGCAAAAAAAGGAAGCGGACGGGTCACGTCCGCTCCAAGTGAGGAGAAAAATGATGGAAAACTAATTTCAAACGGGCGCTGCCCGCTGAAAACATGGGAAGATCAGAACAGGGTACACAGCAGCCACGTCAGTCCGATGGCCGCCGCGCCGATGGCGGCCCACAGCCAACCGGGGACGCGGACGCGCCGGCGCGGCAGACCCTGACAGCGGGCATAGTTCTTGGCGATGCGGACGGCCTGATCCACCAGCTGCTGTGAGCTGACGCCGCCGCCATCGGTGCGCAGAATGAAAATGGCCTGTTCGAAGATCTGGGGGTCCGGAGAATCCACCACGATGACGCGGCGGGAAATACCTTTAACCAAGCATATGCCCTCCTTGCTGTCCGTTTACTGCGCCGCCCTATCGCATCGGGCGACGGTAGTAGTATGGACGGCGCGGCGGCGGATTATACCTGCGCGGGGCCATTTTCTTCGCCCCGCAGCCGGTGCAGCACCAGCACGGCGCAGTCGTCGGACCGCCCGCCGTGATCGGCGGACACGGTGAGGATGCGGCGGGCCAGGGCGTCGGGAGTGCTGCCGCCCCAACCGGCCAGCAGATCCTGAAGCCACTCGTCCCCGTCGCCGCCGACCACGCCGTCGGAGACCATCACCAGCCAGCCGTCCGGCGGCAGGACGAAGCGGATGACATCGGGCTGGCGGTCCGCACCCTCCAGTCCCGCGGGCAGCGCCGCGCCGCCGTACCGCGTGACGCGGCCCAGCTTTTTCAGATACGACGGCGCCGCGCCGTATTTATAGAGCGCGGCCTCACCGGTGCTGCGGTCCAGCCGCAGCAGGTCGATGGTGGTGAAGCCCGCGCCCTCACGGCAGCGCAGCAGCATCGCCGTGTTCAGTGTTTTCAGGGCCGGCAGCGGCTCCACGCCCGCCTGTAAAAACTGCTTCAGTAACCGCACGGTCATGGCGGCCTCGCGGTGGGCAGCCTCGCCGCTGCCCATGCCATCGGACAGCAGCAGGCACGCCGCGCCGCCCGCCTCGAAGGACGCCGCCTGATCGCCGCACAGTGTCTCGCCTTCCTTGGGCCGCAGGGCGATGGCGGTGCGGCAGGTAAAGCGGGGCGGCGCCGACACCGGCATACCGGGGGACAGCACCTCCGACATCTGGGCGTACTGCTGCCGCGCCATCTGATACGCCTCCTCCAGCTGGAGCCGGTGGGCGCGGCGCAGCAGGAACTGGTGCAGCTGGTCGTTCAGCGCCTCCAGCAGCTGGGGAAAGTGCAGGCAGCGGCTGGCAAAATGCAGGGGGAAGTCCTCTGCGCAGGCGCTGCCGCGGCGCAGCAGGCGGGGACAGGCGTCGTTGAAGGCATTGTAGGTGTCGTTGTAGTGTGCCTGCCAGCAATCCCGCTGCAATAGACACCCTGCGCAGATCTGCTCCGCCGCGCGGTCGAACAGCACGGCGGGATTCTCCGGCCGCGGCGGCGATACCTCGGTGAAAAAGCTGTCGTACACGGCGCGGAACGCAGCGGCAGGGGTGGCCTCCGGCTGGGCCGGCGGCGCGGGTGCCTGCTGGGCGAGCCGCAGCGGCAGGCGCTGAGGCAGCAGAAGATAGAGCCCCGCACCCGCCATGCTCTGAAACAGCAGGGGCAGCGGGTCCGGCCCGTCAAGCAGCGTATATCCGGCCATGGCTGCGGCAGTATACACCAACGGCACGGCCAACCGGCCCCGCTCCCTGACAGCGGAGGCGGCTCCCATCCCGCCGCAGCACACTGCGGTCAGCAGCACCGCATCGCCGGTGAACAGATCCATGGTCAGACCGGCCACGGCTCCCGCCGCCGCGGCGGAGGCGGGGGACAGGCACTTCGCCGCGGCCATCAGCAGCGCCGCCGCCAGCATACCGCCCACGCGGAAGCCGGAGAACGACCAGCCGTAGGCGGTAAGGGACAGCCCCAGACCCAGCAGGAACAGCGCCTGCCCGCGGCTCACCGCCGAGGCATTGGCATCCGACAGCGACGGCAGCAGCGCTGCCGCAGCGTACAGCACGGTGCAGGCAGCGGCGCACAGCGCCCACTGCCGCGGCTGCCGCTGGATGAGATAGGCCGACTGCACCAGCAGCGTCATCAACACGGCAGCCACCGGCCGGAATACCGGACGGCGGTACAGGCGGGTGGTGCAGAACGCCGTGTTGGCACAGAAGATGAGGATGGCGGCGGCGGTGTGGCGCAGCCCCGCCTGAAAATCCAGAAAAAGGAAAGCGCCCAGTCCCGCGCCCAGCAGGGCGCTGAGCCCGGGCCAGCTGACGCCTGCGGCGGAGACGGCCGCCAGCGCCCATGGGCTGTACAGGCCGTCCAGCGCCGCGCCGGACAGCAGAAACGCGGCGGCCGCCGGTAAAAACCCCGTCAGCAGGGAGCGGAGCGGGACGGACCGGACGGCCTCGGTGACAGTTTTCAAGGCTTGTCCCTCCTTTCACGCCTATTGTAACCGGAACGGCGGACGCATCCTGTCGGGAAATGGCGGCGCATCCCAAAGCCGCCGGCCGCAGCGGCGGAAAATTTTGCTGTTGTATTTCCCGCGCCGATTTGGTACAATGCCGTTGACAGAAACTGACACACTTCGTACAGGAGGAGACCCATGAAAAAGCTGTTTGCCATGCTGATGGCACTGACGATATTGATGACCATGGCCGCCTGCGGACAGCAGACGACGGACGAGGCCGGCGGCACCGTGGACCCCGGCGCCGTGGAGGATCAGGGTACCTCGGGTCAGGTGGACATGCCCGCCGATGACGCCGGCACGCCGGAGCTGGGCAGCGTCAACGGCGGCACCTACACCAACGAGTTCGCCGGCATCGGCTGCACGCTGGACGAGACCTGGACGTTCTACACCGAGGCACAGATCGCGGAGATCAACGGCTTCCTGACGGAGGGCACCAGCGACGAGGAGATGCGCCAGCTGATGGAGGAGAACCAGAGCGTGTACGATATGTACGCCTCCTCCACCGATGGGCTGATGACCATGAACGTGGTGTTCCAGAACATGGGACTGCTGTTTGGCACCACCATGAGCGCTCAGGACTACGTGGAGCTGTCCGCGGAGCAGCTGCCCGACGCCATGGGCACCTACGGCTTTGAGGACGTGACAGCGTCCGTGACCACGGCGGAGTTCGCCGGCGCGGAGTGTCCCGCGATCGCCATCACCGCCACGGTACAGGACACCCCCATGTATGAGCTGCTGGTGTGCATGAAGGAGGGCAACTACATCTACTGCGTGACGCTGTGCAGCTACACGGAGGATGTGACGGCCCAGATGGCAGCGCTGTTCTACACGCTGTAAGCAGCAAACCCGTGAGCCGCGGCGTCTGCCGCGGCTCGCTTTTTCGGAAAGGAGCGGAGACCATGGCAAAATATGTGCTGATACCGGATTCCTTCAAAGGAACGCTGTCCTCGGAGGACATCTGCCGCATCGCGTCGGAGGAGATATTGCGGCTGGAGCCGGAGGCGGAGATCTGCGCCATTCCGGTGGCGGACGGCGGCGAGGGCACGGTGGACGCCTTTCTGGCCGCCGTGGGCGGCACACGGGCGGAGGTGCCCTGCACAGGGCCCTGCGGCCAGGAGGTCATGGGTTTTTACGGCCTGCTGCCGGACGGTACGGCGGTGGTGGAAATGGCCGCAGCGGCGGGCCTGCCGCTGGCGGGCGCGTGCCGCGATCCGGAAAAGACCACTACCTACGGCGTGGGCCAGTTGATGGCCCACGCGCTGTCCCGCGGAGCAAAGCGGCTGGTGCTGGGGCTGGGCGGCAGCGCCACCAACGACGGCGGCTGCGGCGCGGCCGCCGCGCTGGGCGCGGAATTTCTGGACGTGAAGGGACAGGCGTTCGTGCCTACCGGCGGGACGCTGACCCAAATCGCCCATATCCGCATGAAGGGTCTGCGGGAGACGCTGGCGGGCGCGGAGGTCACGGTGATGTGCGACATCGACAACCCCCTGTGCGGTCCCGCTGGTGCGGCGGCGGTGTTCGGACCTCAGAAGGGGGCGGACGCGGCCATGGTGGCCCGCATGGATGCGGGCCTGCGCCATCTGGCGGAGACGCTGGAAAAAGACGTGGGCATGGAGGTGCTGACGCTGGCGGGCGGTGGTTCAGCCGGCGGCTTCGGGGCCGGTGCGGCGGCATTTTTCGGCGGACAGCTGCGCATGGGTATTGATGTGGTGCTGGATCTCACGGACTTTGACCGGAAATGCCGCGGCGCATCGCTGGTCATCACCGGCGAGGGTCATCTGGACAGCCAGAGCCTGCGGGGGAAGACGGTGGTGGGCGTGGCCCGCCGCGCCCGGGCGCTGGGTGTACCGGCGGCGGCGCTGGTGGGCGGCTGCGAGACGGCGCTGGACGCGGTGTACGCGGAGGGCGTGTCCGGCGTATTCCCCATTCATCCGGCGCTGTGTACCTGGCCCCAAGCCGCCGCGCGAACCGAGGAGGATCTGCGCTTCACCATGGGCAATCTGCTGCGCTTTATGGCCGCCCTGCGGCGATAACAAAAACGGGAGACCGCACCGCAGTCTCCCGTTTTCGTATATGGCTCCAAATGTAATCAGATGATCGTCTCAAAGACCATAGTGACCTGGATGCGCTCGCCGCCCGGCATGCCCTCGCCGTTGGAGGCGGTGATGGTGTGCAGGCGGCAGCCCTTGCGCGTTCCGCTGCCCGCCCGCAGGCAAACGATTTTGCACAGCAAAATCCCTGCTCCAAAAAGAGAGCCACCCTTCGGGTGGCTCTCTTTTGTGGCTACCCACTACTTTTGTTGTCTGTGAATCAGCGCTTTTGGTCTTGTTCCTCCGGTGACGTAGTAACTCCTTCCAGCAGATCTGTCACGACCTGATGGAGCTGTGCAGCGTTCTTGGAGGTAATGACAGGGACGCCAGTTTGGCTTTCAATGGCTTTCCGTGCATCACCGGCCACTTTTCCTCCGGCACGCGCCACATCAATGTTTTCCGAAAATGTCTCCGGAGCTTTCTGCTTGGATATCTCCGTGGTGGTCGCCTCCGCCAGCATATTCAGCACCAGTTCCAACGTAGTCATATTGTCGCGGAGGTTCTCTTTCTTCAAGCCCTTGAGGTTTTTATATTGCCGTGTGGACATCCCTGACCATGCACGGGAGATCTCATCGGTAAGTATTGCGTACTCCACGCCCTTCTGTACACCACGGGCATCCCATTCATCCGTCAGTTCCTTTCGGACTTGGATGGCTTGCAGCCGCTGGTTGATCCATTCACGAGTATAGCCTTTCTTGAGGTATGTTTCCAGGGCTCGTTCAATGGTCAATTCCGGATCAATGGTCTCTTCAATGCGTTCCCGTCCAACCTGCGCCAACCACAGCTTGAACGGTTCCGCTTTGGGGGAAGGAATGGACTGGATGATACGGAGAAGCTGCTCCGTGTCGGCTACATCGGTCAGACGCTTTTTGCCATCTGAGGCAGTCATTTTCAACTGGTTACAAGATGTAACCGTTTCATTGCCTTCGTCTTTAAGCCGCTTCTTGGTAACTTTCCAGTAGTTGCGTGCCGCTTGATAATCAGACTGCTCAGTCAGCACGGCAACAACATCGACGATGGAAAAGTACCATTCTTCTTTTTCCTCGTCCCACGCAGTACGAATGCGTTTGTCCTCAAATAGTTGGATCTTATCATTTTGTGCCATCCTGTTCACCTCGTTTCTGTGATAACTCTTTCAGCAATCCCTGACACCCCGCCAGCACATCCTGCCATGTTTCCTCGAAATCTCCGGTGTACCACGGGTCGGCCACATCGCGGGGATGGCCGGTGTAATCCAGCAGCAGATGTATCTTGCCATCTGGGTCACCACCGCAAATACGCCGCATATTCTGTAGGTTGGCTCTGTCCATGCCGATGAGCAGATCGAATTCTTTGTAATCGTTTTTGGTGAGCTGCCGCGCCGCGTGGCCGCCGCAGGATATACCGTGTTCTGCCAGCTTACGTCGTGCCGGAGGATAGACGGGGTTGCCTATCTCCTCACGGCTGGTTGCAGCGGACTCTATATGGAACTGTGCTGCCAAACCGGCTTTTTTTACTAAGTCCTTCATGACATACTCCGCCATCGGACTGCGGCAGATATTGCCGTGGCAAACGAATAAGATTTTCTTCATATCACGGTGTCTCCCAATTATTATCTTCGCTTTCAGTATAGCAAATGAACCCCCTGCCCGTCGAGAGAAAATATGTAAGAAGGACTCCGTTTCTCGACAGAATATCCGGGAAACGGAGCCCTTTCAAAAGATCATCTCTCTTCCAAGCTTTGAAAGGCGGAGTTCATTCAAAAAAGTAGGATACCTTCGAATAGATGGCGGCAGTTTTAATATGCTTACACCTTTTCCTTCCGGTTGCTGCCGAAAAAGTGAACAGTCCCTACAAACAGACTTGCATTTCTCAAATTCTTCGTACTCGGTATCAATTCATGATATCGATAAAACCACGCGCAGCATGGTCGTCACTGCGGAATAAAGCAGAGAAAGGGCAGCACGATGTACGAAAAATATGAATCGCCCCTGTCATCCCGGTATGCATCAGAGGAGATGCTGTATCTATTCTCCCAGAAAAAGCGTATTCAGGTCTGGCGAAGGCTCTGGACCGCGCTGGCCCGGGCGGAGCATGATCTCGGCCTGCCCATTACGGCAGAACAGGTCGCAGAGCTGGAAGCACACATAGATGACATTGATTTTGCATGCGCCGCACAACGGGAGCGAGAGGTACGGCATGATGTGATGGCGCACGTCTATGCCTACGGAAAAGCGGCCCCCGGCGCCGCAGGCGTGATCCATTTAGGGGCCACAAGCTGTTATGTAACCGATAACGGGGATCTGATCCTTTATCGGGACGGTCTGCGCCATCTCCGCAAGGAACTGCTGGACGTGCTGAAAAATCTTGCGGACTTTGCGGAGAAATACAAGTCGCTGCCCACCCTCGGCTATACCCACTATCAGCCCGCGCAGCTTGTTGCCGTGGGCAAACGGGCGACACTCTGGATGCAGGATTTTCTTTCCGACCTGGAGGAACTGGAGCACGTACTGGCACACATGAAATTCCTCGGCTGCCGTGGGACCACCGGCACCGAGGCCAGTTTTCTGGAGCTATTCAATGGTGATACCGAAAAGATCGACCAGATGAACCGGCAGATCAGCGCGGAATTCGGATTTGCAGCGTGTTTTGATGTCTGCGGGCAGACATATCCCCGAAAGGCGGACAGCCGCATCCTGAATTGTCTGTCTTCTATTGCGCAGAGTGCCTATCGGATGGCAAACGATATTCGCCTGCTGCAGCATGACCGGCAGCTAGAGGAGCCCTTTGAAGAAAACCAGATTGGCTCCTCCGCCATGCCGTATAAGCGAAACCCCATGCGCAGTGAGCGAATCTGTTCTTTGTCCCGCTTTCTGATCTCGGACGCCGTAAACGCCTCCATGACGGCGTCCGTACAGTGGCTGGAACGCACGCTGGATGACTCCGCCAACCGCCGCATCTCCATGCCGGAGGGATTTCTCTGCGCCGATGCGATCCTGCGTCTCTGCAGGAATGTGACCCACGGACTTGTTGTAAATGAGGCGATCATTGGCAAGGCCGTTCGGGAATACCTCCCCTTCATCGCCACGGAAAATCTGCTGATGGAGGCCGTCAAACGCGGCGGAAACCGTCAGGAGCTGCACGAGGTGATCCGCCGCTGTTCCCACGCGGCCTCCGCAAGGATGAAGGAAGGCGAGCCCTGCGACCTTCTGGAGCAACTGGCGGCAGAGCCGGCTTTTTCCATGCATACAGAAGACCTCGCCGTTCTGCTGAGGCCAGAGGCCTATGTCGGTCGCTGCCCGGAGCAGGTGGACACGTTCCTGCGCAAGGTACGCCCGCTGCTCGAAGGCACTTCCGGCGATACCCCTGACATTGATTTGTAGGGAGGATTCCCTGCGCTTTTGCGCCTCTTTCTGTGATCTGCGGAAGCAGGACGGAAAAGGCTGCCTGACGGCCCTCATCATATACCAAGAATCTACAGAGCCACCGGGCGGGAGCATTGCTCTCCACCCGGTGGCTCTATTTCTTCGTTTTGATACCCTTTTATTGTTTCCAACAGCGCAAAATGTGACCATTTCCCTGCCAGCGAAAAGAGACAGCCATCATCCTCATCTCGTCAAAAGAAGCGCTTCCAGCTTTGCGCGCGCAGTCAGGAGCAGTTCCGTCACCTGACTTTCTTTTTCTTCTGTATAACGGAAGGTTGGGATTGCAATACTCAAGGCAAACACAGGTACGCCATCCTTTAGCAGGGGTGTTGCAATACATTGAATAAATTCAGAGTTTTCCTCACGTTCATAAGCGATCCCGCGCTTCTTTACCCCCTGGATCTGCTGATATAGCTCATCCAGATCCGTAATGGTCCTGTCTGTCATTTTTTTTACGCCATCTTTAAAAATCTCGCTCAATTCCTCCCTTGTACAGCCGGACAAGAGCGCTTTCCCAAGCGCCGTAGCATTTGCAGGGAGCATTTTCCCGGGTGCGGAATACATGCGTATCGATTGAGGCGCGTCCACTTTAAGCAGGTAAAGCACATTGCATCCATCCAGTTCTGCCAAGTGGCAGGTCTCGTTACATGCGTCCACAACCTCTTGCAATTCTGTCAGCGCACGTTCAAAAAAGGACTCCTTCCGCATATAGGCGTTTCCGATTTCCAAAGTGCGGATTCCCAACGTATAAGTAGAGGATCCCGGCTTGTATGACAAGTACTTTTTCTTAGCCATCGTGTGGAGGATCGGTGATATGCTGCTCTTAGGGGACTGAAGGGAATTGGATATTTCCGTCAGTGTCAGCCCATCCGATGCGTCACGAAATGCGAGCAGTTCCAAAATATCCAAAACTCGTTCTGTTGAGCGGTGGTCCGATTGCATAAGTATCACCTCATATCAGTTTTTATCTGTGCGGTTTCAGGCAGAGCAGCTTGCTAAACATATTCACTATAATTACATAGAATAACACAAAGTTTTCGAAGTTTCCACTAAGAATTTCATGTTCCCATTCTACCAGTCGGAAATTGTGAAAACCGGCGGAAAAAATTTCACACAGAGCTACCGCCTCACGGGTGGCTGCTCTGTGTGAAATCCGGTCGCACGTGTCAAGGCGTCGCTGCAGCTCCGGACATACCGTGCTGCCACGAAAGCGAGACAGCCTTCGGTATCGTCTATCTCTGTACCCGGCCCGAACCGTCCCCGTTCATCAATGTCTCAACTTCAGCAGGTGTGACCAAGTTGAAGTCGCCATTGATGGAATGCTTTAAGGCTGAGGCGGCAACGGCGAATTCCAACGCATATTTGGGAGATCTTCCCTCTGCAAGCGAATGGATCAGACCTCCGGCAAATGCATCGCCGCCGCCTACCCGGTCAACCATGTGAAGATGATATTTTGTGGAAAAATAGCATTGCTCTCCATCGTAAATCATGGCCGACCAGTCGTTATCCGAGGCAGAGATTGATTCACGCAGCGTCATTGCAACCTTTCGGAACGGAAAGCGATCCATAAGCGTCTCTGCAAGCTTCCGGTATTCGTCCATATCCAGCTTTCCTTTTACAATCTGGCTGTTATTCAGCTTCACCCCGAATACATCTGCTGCATCTGACTCGTTGCCAATACACACGTCCACATACTGGCACAACTCGCTCATGGCTGCCATGGCATCCTCTCGGCTCCAAAGCTTCCCGCGATAGTTTAAATCGCAGGAAATTGTTGCCCCGACCTCTTTTGCAGCCTTGCAGGCATCGAGGCAGGCGGAAACCATGTCTTTGCCCAGCGCCGGTGTGATCCCCGTAAAGTGGAACCACTGCGCGCCCTGCATAATCTCTTTCCAGCAATACTCCTCCGGCTTTGACGTTTGGAAGGAGGATCCCTCCCGGTCGTAGATGCAAACACTGGGTCTCTGGGACGCACCCTTCTCCATATAATAGATTCCCATGCGCTTTCCGCCCCGGAGTATATGCGAAGTGTTTACCCCATAGGCCTTCAGCTTCCTCAGAGCAGCCTCGCCTACCATATTCTGCGGGAATTTTGATACAAAAGCTGCATCATCCCCCATCTGGGCCAGCGAAACTGCCACATTTGCTTCCCCGCCGCCGAAGCTTCCTTCAAGCGATTCAGTCTGGAAGAGTCTGTTGTAGCCTACGGGGCTCAATCTCAGCATCAGCTCTCCAAAAGTAACAATTTTAGCCATGTTTTCGTCCTTTTAGCACAAGCTCAACGGCTTGTCTGCTTCTTCTCGTAATCTCTGTCCAATTATGGCTCCGGATAAGCTCCTCTGACACAAGGAATGTCCCTCCGCACGCAAATACAAATGGACTTGCGCTGAATTCTTCCAGATTATCTAAGGTAATGCCTCCAGTAGGAATAAATTGGAGCTTTTGGAATGGCGTATGCAGCGCACGAAGTGCCGGCAGCCCGCCCGCGATATTTGCCGGGAAAAACTTTACGATTTGCAGCCCCATGTTGTAAGCAGCTTGGCAGTCCGACGCCGTCGCGCATCCAGGCACGATTGGGATTCTCCGATGGTTACAGTATTCCACAACAGACGGGTCCAGGCCCGGGGAAACGATAAACTCGGCTCCCGCTTCAATTGCTTCCTCAGCTTGTTCAATGGTCAGGACTGTCCCTGCGCCCACTGTGAAATTTGATACCTCTTGTTTTATTTTTCTTATGGCTGTGGCGACTCCATTTGCCCGAAAAGTAACTTCGATCAACGGAATTCCGCCCTCCCGGAGTGCTTCTGCCACCAGAACAGAGTCCTCCTCCGGCTTATCCAGCTTTGCTACCGGAATAATGCCGATCCTGTGAATTTCCTCGTACACAGTACGCATGAAACTATCATCCTCTCCTATGTTTAAGGTGTCGAAATTGCAATTGCAAAGGATCCTGCGGATCCCGCGCCTTGCAGGTCAGCCTGCTTCTTTAGGAAAGCATTGTATCCGGATCGAGCGGGATATACGCCTCTTTCTGACTGTCTGCCACTTCCTTCTGGGTGATCTTTCCGTCTACCATAATGATACCGGAACGCAGTACGAAGTTCTTTTTGCACGCTTCTTTCAGTCCGTAGTTTGCCGTATCTTCAATCATGGGATAAATCGCCCTTGAGAAAGTCTCGTTGGCTGCCGCAGGCACCATTGCCGGGATATTCGTAATGCCCACATGGACGATCCCTTCCTCAATGAAATACGGATTGCTGATCGTCGTGTACTGAGCCGTTTCAATAATGCCCTCACCCTCAAGGTCCACAATCACAGAGCCCTTCCGCATACTACGGACCATCTCCCGTGTCACCACCGGAACTTCCATTCCCGGATAGGAGTAGATACAGTTGATCAGCATATCGGCCAGTGCTACCTCTTCAGCGAATGCCTTCTTGTCCATATAGCGCAGGTCAGTGTGGTGAAGGACCGTCCTCAAATACTCCAACCGCGCAATCGACTTTTCAAAGACAATGACCTCTGCTCCAAGGCCCTCAGCAACCTGAGCTGCAGCCAATCCCGCATGGCCGCCGCCAATAATCACAACCCGTGCGCGTTTTACTCCGGTAATCGGGACGATACTCACGCCACTGCCGCCGTACTGTCTCTGAATATACTGTGTTCCCAGAATCGGTGCCATCCGTCCGGCGATTTCACCCATCGGGCGGGTCAGTGCTCTGCTGCCATCCGGGAAGCGCGTAACCTCGTAGGAAACGCAGGTCACACCTGCCTCACGCAGTCGTTTTACCTGCTCCGGCTTCGCCGTACCCTCCGCCATATGGAACGCGGTAAACAGAAGCTGACCTTTCCGGAAGGGCATTTCCAGGTCTCCGGGCATCAGATCCTTAAACTTTACGATCATATCGGACTTTTCATATACTTCCGCCATCGTATCAAGCATCTGCGCGCCCGCAGCCATATATTCCTCGTTTGAAATTCCCGCCGGTAATGCCAAATCCTTTTGGAAATAGACGGTGTGTCCCTGTGCTACCAGTTGCTGGACCCACTTTGGGATCAAACCGACACGAGTCTCTTTGTCTTTGAGTTCCTTGGGAATTCCGATAATCATTGAAGTGCCCTCCTCATATAATAAGTTTTGAAGATAATCCAAATATCCGCAGCCTTTGTGGTGCCCGTGATACAAGTCCTTATATGCCGTTTTCCGCAATTTGCCGCAGCATCCTTACAAACAATTGATAGGTCGGCTCCACCGTCTCAATATAGAACCTTTCTCTCGTGGTATGGGCTCCTCTCGACGTGGGAGCTAACCCCAAAGCGTCCATGTCCGGGAGCTTATCAATTATAATTCCCGGCTCACATCCGCCCTGTCCATATTCGATTTTAATTTCCTCGCCATACATCTCCTGGAAGAGCTTCTTGCATAGCTCTTGCATGGGAGAATCCGTCCGGTACGGCCATCCCGGATACTGATCCAGGATCTCAACATCAGCACCCAGTTGTGATGCCAGTTCTTTCACGCTTTTTTCCGTATCCCATTTCAGCGCCTCCGACAGCGAGCGTACGCTGAACCACAGCTGGCAGACATTCTCCTTTACGCAGAATCTGGATGTGCATCCGGTGCAAAACGGAATGCTCTGGTTCTTGCCACCGTATTCAATGACACCATACGGTATGCCCTGCAAAAGTGCTCCAATTTTCCGGAGATCTTCGCAGCTTATACAATCATGTACAAGTGCTTCCTCTTCCACTTGCTCCAAGCGAAGCGCAATGTTGTCCTCGCCTGCCGCACGGTATGCACTTCTCCAGCTTTTCTGCAGCATATCTGCCAGTTGACGCAGCTGGGTCTCCGCTTCACCGTTCTCCACACAGAGCCGGACTGTTGCCTGATCCGGGATGCCCTGGCTTTCTTGTACATCCGCATCTATCAGCCAAGCATTTTCACATCCTGTAAGCTTTTCCAGGAATTCGCCCAGCAGTGAAATGGCATTAGCGCGTCCCTTGGCAATATCGTTGCCGGAATGGCCTCCCAGCAGCCCGCCGATAGTCCCGCTGTATACGGTGCCTCGGTGCGGTACAGTTTTGTAGGTCATGTGAAAACGATTGTGTACGGCGCCTGTGCTGCACACACACATCATGTCAGCGTCACCGCTGTCCATATTGATCATGTGCCGCGCCCGGATCTGGGTATAGTCAAACTTTCTGGCTCCCCATAGTCCGCTCTCTTCCTCCACGGTGAACAGGAATTCCAGCGGCGGATGCAGCAGCTCCGGCGTTGTCATCAGCGTAAGCATCATGGCCAAACCGACTCCGTTGTCCGCTCCCAGGCTGGTTCCCCGTGCCGCCAGGGTGACCCCATAGTCCGCGTCCCGATAGAGATACAGATCCAGCGCATCCTTGGAAAAGTCATGGACAACGCCTTCGTCCTTTACACACACCATGTCCATATGCCCCTGAAAGAGGACTGCCGGGGCGTTCTCATATCCCTCCGTTGCAGGCATACGCACTAACACGTTCCCGTGCGGATCCTGATACGACTCCAGCCCCGCGGTTTTTGCGACTTCTCTGATGTATGCTGCAAGATGTGCTTCGTCTTCGGTATCATGCGGGATCCTCGTGATCTCCTCAAAATACCTCATATATCTCCGGGGTTCATATGCGTCAAGCAGATATTGTGACGGCATATAGGGGGTCCCTCCTTTCGGCATATCATCGCTTTTTGTTATTTTCATATGGTCTCAAGCATATTTGTGGCACGCGACAAGATGTCCCGGAGCCACCTCCTTCAGTTCGGGGGAGCATTGTGTGCAGATTTCCATGCAGTTTTCACAACGGGGCGCGAATCGGCAGCCCGGCTTGGGGTTGATCGGGCTGACGACCTCGCCTTTGATCACGGAGATCTTCTTGTTCCGCATGGAAATATCCGGTTCGGGGATAGAAGAAAGCAACGCACGGGTATAGGGATGAAGTGGGGAGTTGAACAGTTCATCCGCTTCGGCGTACTCCAGACTCTCACCTAAATACATGACCATGATATGATCCGAAATGTGTCTCACTACACTCAGATCATGGGTAACAAACATATAGGTGAGATCCATCTCGCTCTGAAGATCCATCAACAGATTCAGGATCTGTGCCTGAATAGAAACATCGAGCGCCGAAACCGGTTCATCGCACACAATAAACTGCGGATTCAGGGATAAGGCCCGCGCGATGCCGATTCTCTGCCGTCTGCCGCCGTCCAATTCGTGGGGATAAGAATTCGCAGTCCGTCTGGCCAAGCCCACAATATCCATCAGCTGCGCTGCCCGGTTAAAGATCTCCCGCCGGGTAGGATAGCTGTGGTGGATCAGCATATATTCGGCAATAATCTCAACCACGGATTTTCTAGGATCTACACTGGCATACGGGTCTTGAAAGATGATCTGCATATTTTTGCGCATCTGCTTCATCTTCTGCCGCCCAAACGTCAGGATGTTCTCTCCGCAATAGAGGATCTCTCCGCTGGTCGGTTCGGTCAGACGCAGAAGCGTACGTCCAAATGTGCTTTTTCCACACCCTGACTCTCCTACAATTCCCACCGTAGTGCCTTTATAGATCTGCAGGTTGATATTGTCAACAGCATGCAAATAGCGGTTTTCCCCCAATTTGAAATACTTTTTTAATGCTTTTGCTTCAATCAAGGGTGTATTTACTTCCATTGGCACTACTCTCCTATCTGTCCGGTCTGTTGAAACAAATGGCAACGAATTGCGTGTGTACCCTCATAATGGACCTCCGGACTCTTCTCCCGGCAAATGTCCATGCATTTTGAGCAGCGGGGTGCAAATTTGCAGCCCGGTTCGCACACCGTCGGATCAGGCATCAGGCCGTCGATCGGGGTCAGGCGTTTGACTCTTGTGTTCAGACGAGGAATTGACCCAAAAAGCCCTTCTGTATAGGGATGATGGTTTTTCCCGTTGAAAATATCTTCTGCCGTACCGATCTCAATGATTTCGCCCGCATACATCACCGCCACGTTATCGCAGGTTTGCGCCACAATGCCCAGGTCATGCGTGATCATGATCATAGACGTACCCAGCCGGTCCCTCAGCTCTCGTATCATAAGCAGGACCTGAGCCTGGATCGTCACATCCAGCGCCGTCGTCGGCTCATCTGCAATAAGCAGATCCGGCTCACAGGACAACGCCATCGCGATCACCACCCGCTGCTTCATTCCTCCGGAGAATTGATGCGGATACTCATGTTTCCGGGCCGGCGGAATCCCTACCATATTTAGCGTTTCGTCTACGTGCTGGTCGATCTTTTCCTTTGTCCAGCCGGCTTCATTATGCACCAGCAGCGCTTCTGCGATCTGCTCGCCTACCGTCAGAACGGGGTTCAAGGAAGTCATCGGATCCTGAAAAATCATGGCGACCTTGTTTCCGCGTATCGTGCGCATTTTCTGTTCGGAAAGGGACGTCAGCTCTTCTCCTTCAAACCAGATCTCTCCCCCGGTCACTTTTCCCGTCCGCTCCGGAAGCAGCTGCATTATGGAAAGTGCCAGCGTAGTCTTCCCGGCTCCCGTCTCGCCGACCAGTCCGAGGCTTTCTCCTCGTCCCAGCGTAAACGAAACTCCGTTCACCGCATAAACCGTTTCAAGATCCGTTTGGTAAATCACGCTTAAATCCTTTACCGCAAGAATGACATCCTCCTTCATATTAAGCGCTCCTTAACAAATTTTGTAATGTAGTCTTCTGAAATTCGCATGTACTAATTCTTCAGTCTGGGGTCCATCGCGTCACGAAGTCCGTCGCCCAGCAAGTTAACCGAAAATGCGGTCAAAACAATGGCTGCTGCCGGGAAAAAGACCAGGTGCGGAGCTTTCAGCATAAACTCTCTGGCCTCAGAGAGCATACTTCCCCACTCCGGCGTGGGCTGCGGAAGGCTGAGTCCGATATAGCTCAGAGAAGACTGATAAATCACAAGACTCGCCACATTCAGCGTGAGGTTGACCAGTATGATTCCCAAAGCGTTCGGGATAATATGGCTTAAAATGATACGCGCCGAACTGGCCCCTCCGGCTCTGGCCGCCTCCACATACTCCTGCTCGCAAAGGTTCAGGACCTCAGAACGCACCAGGCGGACATAGTTGGTAAAGTATGCCAGCGTCATCGCCACGATCAGGACCGGAATGCTGGAACCCAGCGCCGCCACTACGACCATGGTAAAAAGGATGTCTGGCACCGACATAAAGATATCCAGACTGCGCATAATCACCATGTCCACCTTCCCGCCGAAGTATCCGGCGGCCGCACCGAGCAAGCTTCCAAAAATACAGGAGGTCATGGAAGCAAACAGCGATATGGCCAAGGAAGTCCTCGCTCCATGTACGAATCTTGCAAAAACATCCCGTCCATACATATCCGTACCCATGAGATGCTTCGCTGATGGAGCCTCAAAGTTACTCATGACATCCTGAGAAATGGCAGCTTGATAGGGGATGATCACATCCGCAAATATGATGGTAAGAATTAGTACGATCAGAATTATAAGTCCGACCATCGCTCCCCGATCTTTTCGGAGGCGTCTGAAGATTTCGTGGAATTGCCCTGCCTTTTTGAATTCTCCTCTGTCGGCGCCCTTTACTCGTCCGGTTATCCCACTCATATTCACCGCTCCAATCTGCTATATTTGGCACGTATCCTGGGGTCTACATAAGCATACGCGATATCGACCAAAAGCATCAGCATGGTAAATGCAGAGGCGATCAAGATGCTGGCTGCAATAATGACCGGCTCGTCCTTTTTACTGATACTGTCCACGATAAGGCTGCCTATTCCCGGAATGGAAAACAGTCGTTCTGTCGTCACCATTCCAGCCAAAAGGACTCCGAAGCGCATGCCCACGCATGTAATGACAGGCAGAAGCGCATTTCGCATAGCGTGCTTCCAGATAACTGTCCGCTCCGGAACTCCTTTTCCGCGGGCTGTCCGGACATAGTCCTGCCGTATCGCCTCAAGCATGGACGATTTCGTAAATCTGAGGTATGCAGCCGCTTCTGAAATGGCGACCGCGCTCACCGGGAGAATGTAGCTCTTCAGACCAGACAAGCCAAAAGATGGGAATATGTTGATCTTCAGCGCGAAAAAGTACATCAATACCATTCCTATCACAAAGCTTGGCACCGCCGCCAGGAAAAACGCCATCATGGTTGGCACGGTATCCCAGAGGGAATACTGCCTGACGGCAGAGTAAATTCCCACTGGTACTCCTACGCATACCGATATCACCAGGATGAGCAGCGACATCCGGATGGTCACAAGGAATCTCGGCCAGATCTCGTCGAACACCGGCCGGCCACTGAAGTACGACATCCCGAAATCGCCTTCTGTAACGATATCCTTCAAGTAATTGACATACCGTTCCGCAATGGGAAGGTCGTAGCCCAGGTCATGGTTGAGCGCGTCAATGGCCTCTTGCTTCGCCGTTGGCCCAAGGATCATCCGACCTGGGTTTCCCGGTGTAAGCCCCATGACAAAGAAGATAATAAATGTGACGCCAAGTATTGTGGGGATTAGGAAAAGTACTCTCTTTATGACATAGCGATACACCTTTCACCCTCCATCCGATAATTTTTATAGTGTCAGGCGTTCCAGCTCCACTGCGCAACTCTGTAGTAGGTCGGAACACTAACGACGTTCAAATCAGGATTCCATGCGGTGCAGGCCGGAGGCGCTACAAGCGGAATCACGCAGTAGGTGGCCATTACCTCATTATAAAGCTCGGTATAGATTTCCTTTCTGGCGGCTTCGTCAGTGATCTGCTCGCCCTGCGCAAACAGGTCTTCAATGTGCTTGTAGTCGAACTTGTCTCCGACAAAGCTCACATTGTAGATACCGACAGAGCCGCTATGAGCCTGCTGGCGGAAGTTGTTGAAGTCATAGTTGCCGTTGTCGCCGACAATGCAGATGTTGTAGTCCTGGGACGCCATCCGATCCACCGCCACGCCGAACTCAAGGGTCGTGATCTTCGCGGTGATGCCCACCTCAGCCAGGTTCGACTGGAGAACCGTGGCGTAGGGCTCCGAGGAACCGGTACCTACCAGGATTTCGCCTACATCCACACCGTCCGGATAGCCGGCTTCCGCCAGGAGAGACTTGGCCAGCTCCGGGTTATAGGAGAGGTCCACATCACATTCCGTAGGAGCTGCCTCCGCATAATGGGGATTGATGTAGAAGTCCGTAACCTTGCCCAGCCCGTCGGTGGCAACCATGTTCATGGCTTCCCGGTTGGTTGCGTGAACGATCGCCTGACGGACCTTGTCATTGTTCAGGACTTCGCTGGATTCATAGTTGATGCACATAAACTGAATATCGTTGGACTCCATTTCATTGGTCGCAAACTTTCCAGAGTCCTTGATATCCGCCCAGTTGGAGAGAGGAACCGACAGGTAGTCGATATCACCGTTTTTCAGTGCGATAACTGCGGAGGAGTTGTCCTCGATCACTACATAACCGATCTTCTTGATCTGGGGTGCTCCCTGCCAGTAGTCTTCAAATGCATACAAAGTCCAGCCGCTGTTGGGCCGATAAGTCTCCGCATCCATGTAATAAGGACCCGTGCCGGCCAGGTTAGCAATGGTGCCGAAGTCGCTCCCCTGAGAGGTCACTTCCTTCTCGCTCAGAATTTTGATTTTGAAGAACGTGTGAAGGATCGGGGAATACGGACGTGCAATGGTGATCACAACGTGGGAGTCGTCCGAAGCCTCCACCTTTTCGATCATGTCCGTATAGCTGTTGTACTTGGGATTGTCCATAAAGTGCTGATAGCTGAACACCACGTCAGAGGCCTTCAGGGTCTCGCCATTGTGGAACTTCACGCCGTCCTGCAGCGTAATCGTATACACTGTGGCATCATCGCTGATATCGATTTGCTTTGCCAAGCAGGGCTGATATCCGCCGCCGCTCTCATCCAGAGTATAAAGGCCCTCATAAATCTGCTCGTTTACAGTAAGGACATCCGTCTCATTGGTATCTGCCGGGTCAGTGGTCTGCATACCCAGGGCATTCCGCAGCATCACGGAATCTCTGGGTCCATCTGTTGTCTGTCCACCGCTGGGTGTGTCGCCACAGCCGCAAAGCGTTGCAAGACATACTACGATTGCAAGGATGTAAGAAAGCGTCTTTTTCATTTTGATTCTCCTTTTTTTGTAGTGTCTGTACGTATATGCGTATCGATTCCTTATATACGCACCCTTATATTACACAAGGCGTCCGTGTTTGTCAAGGTCTTTTTGGCTGTATTACTAATTTTTTCTGCAAGAGCGCAATGCATCTTAGGCAGTTGGCTAAAAAGAGCGTGGAGCAGACCCCTTTAGCCCTCTTATCCAGCAAAGCTGTTTTCGCCTCTTGAAGCTGTTGGACTTCCGCGCCCGTTTCTGTTATGATCGAATCCGGTGGGTCTTGCGCAGGCGGCGTCCGATTTATACAACATACGATACTGTGAAACGACAACGTTTCACCATAGGAGGCGAAAATGTGGTTTTTATTGTCATTTTATCTGGCCATGATCATCATCGTTTCCACCGTGTGTCCCATCGTCGCCTCGGCCGTGCAGGGGCAGGCGCTGGAAAAGCGGACAAACCTCTATACGATGGCGCTGGAAAAGCTCAACGTCATGATCGGCAACCTGATCCACGGGTATCCGACCATCAAGGTCAACCACGTCGAGCGGGAGTACCTGCAAACGCTGGAGCAGGATAACGAGAACGCCGCCCACGCGGAATTTGCCAAATCCAAGACGAAGGTCCGGGTCAATATGATCATCGGCCTGCTGTCCTACGCCGGCGAACAGCGGCTCGGTCAGCAGCGTGTACCCTGCTGGGGCTTTGGTCTCCGTCACACGGTACTGCACACCGACCTTTAGGTCACTCCATTTGGCAATACCGGTCTTGTCGGTGGTCACTCTGCCGACCTCCGTCCATGCCTTGCCGTCCGCAGATGTCTCCAGCAGCAGCTCCGCACCGGTGAGAGGTGCGCTTGTCGCATCCACCTTGCGGACGGTGATGCTGCCCTTCTCTTCCACGGCTTTGATTTTGTAGTCGGCACTGGGATAGCCCAGGGACATCGCCAGCGCGATGCCGCTCTGCACAGAGACGGGCAGGTTATACCAGCTGGCACTGGAGCCCTCCTTGTAGGTGCCGCTGTCATCGGAGTGAACGCCCGGCTCGATGCAGTAAGCCACCGCGCCATCCGCATATTTCATGTGGTAGAGGGCGCTGCCGCTGCCGAGACTGCTGGTAGCCGAGATGGTCAGATTTGTAATGGACGGCGTTGTGCTTTGGCTATAATCATACTGACGAAATGTGATCTCGTCAGAATAGACGTAGACCCTGTACTTGACCGTCACGCTGGCAGCATAGGCGGTCACCGCCAGTGCTGCCGCCATGACCAACGCCAGCACAAAGGCTGTCATGTGTTTGAATGCTTTCAAATGGCTTCCTCCTCTACAAAAGATAAGACCTCTCTGTTTCCAGAGAGGTCTTGCGTATTGTTTTTTCTCAGCCTGCATAGAGAACATAGATGAGCAGGCTTATGCCGTCCTCTACGATGCAGACGTTGCAATGGAAGCCCGTGTCCGCGATGCTATCCATGCCCGCCTGCATCATGAGCTGCCGGAAGGTGTAGTCCACCATGTCCCGCGCCTTTGCCTCCAGCACTTCCTGTGAAGCATCCGCTGCCACCGATGCAGGGAAGCGATAGGCACTGTTGTCCAGCGTCAGGCTGCCATCTGTGATGACACCGTACTGCGCGGCAGCATAGGCGTTGGCCGCCTCGACAGCCGCCCAGCGGTCTGCCGGAGCCATGGATTCAGGCGTGGGGGCCGGTTCCGGCGTAGGCTCCGGCTCCACATAGCCCGTCTTGGCGTGGACGGTCTCGGAGGGGATATTCTCTGCGGGTGTGGGCTCCTTGACCGGCTCAGGGGGCTGAGCTGCTTGTGGGACAGTTTCCGTCTGAGAAGCTTTTTGCTCTTGGGTTTGCTCCTGCGCCGTGACCGATACCGTGCCTGACTCTTTTACCGCTGGGGTAGGTTCAAGTGTCACTTGCGGCTGCTGGGCATCCTCCTGTACCACGGTCGTCGGTGGCAGGGTGATCTCCGTTGAGGTGCTCTCCACCTGACCGCAGGCCGTGAGGAGCAGCAGCGCGCTGGCTGCCAGTAGTGTGATCTTCTTCATTTGTGCGTTCTCCTTCCGTTTTTGGTAACACAAACGGATACCACACAACTTTCAACAAGTCAACGGAAAGACGCGGAACTCAGAAAACAAAATAGGGAGGGCCTCGCGGGGAGGCAAATCGCCCGCTCATGTTAGTCCTCCCATCGTCATATCGGGGCCGGTACTCTGCGCCATGTTCTGCCGCTGGGCATCCAGATCATAGGCCGTACAGTAGCAGTTATAATCCCCAGGGGACGGGTTGCACCGCAGGCAGTAGCGGTAATGCTCGGTTTCCACGATGTAACCGTAGTTTTGTGTCCAGCCGCCGCTGATTTTGCCGCCGTGATCATAGCAAAAGCGCTCCATAGCGAAGCGGTTTTTCAGCACACTCTCCCGCAGCGTGTCCACGACCTCCTGCAGCTCCAGCTTGAACACAGGGCTGTTCAGCTCCTCCGGGCCACGGGGCCGCCATGTATGCCAGAACTCATTGCCGCTGCGGCCGAAGTCCATGCGGACATGGCCAACGGTACCCAGCCGCTTATCTTCTTCGGGGTGCGGGGTATAAAATAAGCCCG
>OLPW01001000.1_pt1 | contig 31172 bp, 33 predicted proteins | sample 1672161 | NCBI WGS metagenome assembly OLPW01 (sample SAMEA3136654, study PRJEB25190) | human gut metagenome
TCGAAAGGGCTGACCAAGGTCAGCCCCTACGGATCGTCCAGCAAGACTCCCTCTTTCATAATTGAAAAGGGCCCCGGTTGGGGCCCTTTTGCTGTCTCGTATCGCGTGGCGCTACTCGCTCTCTCGGAAGACCGTGGCGGCGACCCTCGCTATGCGGCGGCCCGTGTCGTCGGTGATGTCGGTGGTGTAGAAGCCGAGACGCCGGCCGGACTTGTCTGCGTCGCAGGTGGCGACGAGGCAGGTACCCTTCGAGGCACTGAGATATTCGATGGTGCTCGACACCGATACGCTCGGGTTCTCGCCGGTATTGCTGGCAATGGCCAGGGCGAAGTCGGCCAAAGTGAAGATGGCGCCGCCCATGACGTTGCCGAGCGCATTGCGGTGGTGGTCCTTGATGTCCAGCTCGCACACGGCGTGATCGCGCGATCCTTCCACGATGCGACAGCCCGCGTGCTCGGCGAACCGGTCGTGACCGAAGAAGTCGTTCAGCTCTTCCAACGTGGGGTGATCGCTCAACCGCTTTGCCATATGTTCACGTCCTATTAGGAAAACACGCTGACACAGGGAATGTAGTGCGAAATCAAACCGCCCATGCAGGGGATTCAGCGGTATTGACGTCGATGTACTCCGCGATGCGGCGAAGCTGATCGGCAAACTTGAACTTGACGCTGATATTGCCATTTTCATAGACCTTGATATGATCCACCAGCTCGATCAGCAACTCACGGGACAGGGCATCGATATTCTGATACTTTTTGAAAGCGACCAGCGCAGGGTGTTCCTTGTCAACGCCGTTTGCCAGCTCCGCACGTTCAGCGGTTAGTCTGGCCAGCACATCGGACACCTCATTGATTTGGCGGTCATAAGTGGCCTTCATATCCCGGTATTCCTGCTGCGTGATCTCCCCGTCTTTCCAGTCCTGATAAAGAGACTGTTTATAACGGGTCACTTTGGCAAGCTCACGTTCTTTTGCATGAATCGTATCGTCCAGTCGGAAAGACTGGTTTTTTTTGATAGGGGCTGAATTGATTTGGGCGATGACTTCTGAATAGGAGACAGCAAGATGCACCTGCTGCCGGATGGCGTACAACACGGCGGCCTCCAACCGGGCATGACTGATAGAGTGCATTGTGCAGGCATTTCTTGAACGGCTCTTATAGGTAGCGCAGGCGTAATACACGTTGTTCTTGCCGGAACAGCGGGTAACGGCTCTGCCGCAGTCGGCACATTTGAGAAAACCGCTGAACAGGTGGACGGTGCGCCCCTGTGGCGATGTTCGGGTATCCCGAAGCAGCAATTCCTGCACCTTCTCAAAAGTGGCCTTGTCGATAATGGCCTCGTGGGTATCAGCTACCCGTACCCATTCCTCTTCAGGCACCGTCTCGATCTGATGTACCTTGTAGCTTTTTACACGAAACCGCCCCTGCACCAGATCACCGGTATACATGGGATTGGTGAGAATCGTATGGATCATGCGTCCCGACCAAAGGGTGTTGCCGTCCGGCTTGTTGGAAACCGTCATGCCCTTTTCCAACTTGTAGACCGAGGGGCTGGGAATACCGTGCTCGTTCAGATAGAAACTGATACCCCGTTTCGATGTTCCCTTGAGTAGCAAAGAGAAAATGAGCCGGACAATCTCGGCGGCATCGGGGTCGATAACAAGGTGGTGACGGTCTTTTGCATCTTTGACATACCCAAAAGGTGGGTTGGAGCCGATATACTGGCCGTTGCGCCGCTTGTAGTCAAACACCTGCCGGATCTTCTTTGAGGTCTGATAGCAGTATTGATCGTTCATTACGTTGGTAATGGGAACGATGATACTGGAAACGCTGTCCGGGTCCTTGTAACTGTCTACGTTTTCCGCGAGGCTGATAAATCGGACACCCATCTGCACAAACAGGTTGTCGATCAGACTACCCGCGTCGCTGTAGTTGCGGGCAAAGCGGGAAAGGTATTTTACCACAACACAGTCTATCTTGCGGCTCATTACGTCGGCCAGAAGTTGTTGGAACGCCTCCCGGTCCGAATCTGTCCCGGTGTGGCCGTCATCCACATATTCAGTGATGCTTTCAAATTCCTCCTGATATTTGCGGTAGAAGTCATTGAGCAGGTCCCGCTGGTTTTTGACGCTGTTGCTGTCATCCTTGCCATTGAGGGCTTTTTTCAGATCTTCCTTGGAAAGACGGATGTAACCGCCCATTTTCCAGCGGCGGGAAAAGGTGTAAGCCGGGGAAAGAACCTGCTGATACTCTCTGTTTTTTGTGCGTGCCATTGTTCCTCCTTCCCTATCACATTACACCTATATTATACCTCTGTTCGGGTGGGACAACAACGATGCCTTTGAAAGTCCCGCCTCGGGACAAAGTGTCTCGAAGCGGGGTTGATTCGCGAGTTGATCCGTACACCTTCACTTTTTCTCAAAACTCAGCTGGACGCGTGCGGCTGAGTTCGGGATGCTTCCCCCGACAGCGGCGCCGAAGGGGCGCCGCGCGAGCGGAAGGAGATTCCGATGTCCCAGAGAAGGCAGAGGCCCTACAGGAGGCTCGACCGCGCCGAGAGGGCCGCGATAGAGCGGGGGCTGGACAAGAACCGGCCGGCCCGCGCGATGGCGCGCGACCTGGGGAGGTCCCAGTCGAGCGTCGCCGACGAGGTCAGGCGCAACCGCACCGTCGCGCGCGGGCCGGGCAAGGGATCGAGGGTCGAGTCGGTGCCCGAGGGCGCCTGCGCCAGGCTCCGCGGCTGGCCGCACGTCTGCAACGGCTGCAACAGGCGCCGCTACCACTGCTCGATGCCGTTCCGCTGCGAGTACTCCGCGGCCCGCGCCCAGCTGCTGGCCGACGGCGAGCTGTCCGCCGCCAGGCGCGGGGTGGACCGCACGGAGGAGGAGTTCGAGTCCATCGCCGCCAAGATCAGGGCCGACCTGGCCCGCGGCCTGTCGCCGGCGCAGATAGCCGACGCCCGCTCGTCCGAGTTCAGGGCCGCCCCCTCCACCATCTACCGCTGGATAGAGCGGGGCTACGCCGGCATGTCCAACATGGACCTGCGCCGCAAGGTGGGGTACAGGCCGAGGAGGAGGGCGGCGCCCGCGCCGACGCCGCACGGCCCGGAGCGCTCCTTCTCGGCGTTCTCGGCGCTCCCGGAGGGCGAGCGCGAGGCCGCCTGCGAGATGGACACGGTGATCGGGCGCGCCGCCGACCGGCAGTGCGTCCTCACGCTCTACCTGCGCTGCTGCCGCGCGCAGCTGTGCCCTATCCTGTCTTTGGGGTCGGGGGAGACGACGTAGTGCTTGTAGGTGCGCACGCGCCTTCCGCGCCAGGGCAGGTCGTTTCCGAAGGCGCGGCGCGTGGAGTCCATGACGCGCGCCCAGTCGAAGGCCGCTTCCGGATGCATGGGGTCGGGAACGTCGATGTCGATGTTGATGTAGTCGCTCGCGAGAGCGCGGTTCTTGCGCGTGAGGTAGCGGCAGATGCCGCGGGCGGAGGTGTGCCCGGCGATGGTCTTGAGCATCGGCACGGCGCGTCACCGGCCGATTCCCGCGATGGAGCGCTCCGATATGGCCTCCGCCTCGCACCGCAGCGCCTCGATGCCCGGCTGCATGGCGGCGAGTCTTGCCGATGTGCGGTCGAGCTCTTCGAGCACGTCTGATGTGTCCATGTCGTTGGCGCGAAGGTAGTAGGCGATGGCGTTCAGGGCGTGCACGGCCTGGTTGTAGTGGTGCCCCCACCGCCGCATCTCCCGGGCGAGCTTCAAGGCTGTCACCCGGTCTATGACGACGAGGTTGCCGCCTTCCCCGACCGAGGATGCGGGCAGCTGCAGGAGCGTGCGGATGAGGTCGGAGAGCGTCATGCCGAGGCTCTGAACCAGCGCCTTCGCGCGGGCGGTCTCGCCTTCGGACATGCGCACGTGGATCTGCTTGGGGTGTCGCTCCATCGCGCCGGCCGCGGCCTCCTTCCGAGTTGGGTTTCCAAGGAGGCTCGGCCGACGCTTTCAGGGGCGCGGGGAATCCCCCGCAAAGAGCGTAGCCGAGAGAAGCGAGGCTCGCGATGCCGCCGTGCCGTTTCGGGAAGGTTCGTCCTCATAACGATGCCGCCCGAAACGTGCATGAATCGCGCCTTCCGAAGAGAATGCACGCGGCGGCCAAGAGCTATTCCGTGGACTGTGTACACGGAATAGGCCTCTTGCTTTGGTGCAAAACATATTGACACATTTCGATGTTTGAATATACTGCTAATCAAAATATAGAAATGTATCAATGTATTGAACGGAGTATCAATGGAGGCAATCGGCTCGTTCCTCATGGACCAGGTGCTCAAGATGCAGTGGCTCTCGGATCTGGTGGCCATGCTCGTAGGTGCATTCGGACTGAATGTCACCTCCCAGTGGGGAGGCACCATCCATTTTTTCATCTACGACACCATCAAGATTGTCATTCTGCTATGCGTGATGATCTTCATCATCAGCTACATACAGAGTTACTTCCCTCCCGAGCGCAGCAAGCGCATCCTCGGGCGCTTCAAGGGAATCGGCGGCAACATAGTCGGCGCACTCCTAGGCACCGTGACGCCGTTTTGCGCCTGCTCGTCCATCCCGCTGTTCATCGCGTTCTCGCGAGCAGGACTGCCTCTCGGTGTCACGTTCTCATTCCTCATCTCATCTCCCATGGTGGACATCGCCTCCATCATCCTCATCACGAGCATCTTCGGCCCGCACGTGGCGCTCATCTACACGGTGGTGGGCCTCGTCATCGCCGTTGCGGGCGGCTCCATCATCCAGCATCTGGGGATGGACGACCAGGTGGCTGTCTTCGTGCGCGGAGAAGCTGTCGATGCTGAGCAGGCCGAGGCTATGACCAAAAGAGAACGTGTCTCTTACGCTCTCGAACAGACTGGGCAGACTTTTCGTAAGGTCTTCCCGTTCATCCTTATCGGCGTGGCCGTGGGCGCACTCATCCACAACTGGATCCCACAGGACATCATTGAGGCCGTCCTCGGCGACGGCAACCCGCTCGCGGTCGTGCTCGCGACGCTCATCGGTGCTCCCATCTACGCCGACATCTTCGGCACCATTCCCATCGCTGAGGCGCTGTTCCAGAAAGGAGTCGGACTCGGCACCATCCTTGCGTTCATGATGAGCGTCACCGTGCTCTCGATCCCCTCGCTCACCATGCTCTCGCGCGTGGTGAAGCCGAAGCTGCTCGCCACGTTCGTCGGCATCTGCCTTATCGGCATGATCATAAGCGGGTACGTGTTCAACTGGCTGCAGCCATTGTTCGTTTAGGAGCTCTTATGTGCAGGTGCAAGAGAAGACATAGATGCAGGTCGGTGTAGGCCTCCCGGGTTTCAATTGACGACCGTATAGCTGATTCGATTGATTGCGGCCGATGGGCTTTGGGCCATACCCCTTCCCATCGGCATGCGAGCCCAAGGAGGCATAGATGTTCGACAACTTATTCACCGTGGAGAACCTGCTCAACGTTCTGGGCACGTTCGCCTACCTGTTCGGGGAGCTCTTCCTGCTCTTCATCGCCATAAGCTTCTTCGTGGCCCTGTTGCAAGTGTGGGTGTCGAAGGACCGCATCAAGCGCATCCTCTCTCGTCCCCACAAGGTCACCAACGCCGTGCTCGGCGCGGCGCTCGGGGCGGTGACGCCGTTCTGCTCATGCTCCACCATCCCCGTGCTGGTGGGGCTCTTCAAGAGCGGCGCTCCGTTCTCGGGAGCCATATCGTTTTTGATGACATCGCCCATCCTCAACCCGGCCATCATCGCGCTTTTGCTCGTGTTCTTCGGGCCCGTTCCCACGCTGGTTTACACCGTCATCACCTTCACGTTCGCGGTGTGCGTGGGGCTTCTGCTCGACGCTCTCGGGTTCTCCCGCTACATCAAGAACGTCGCCGTCAAGGGCGGGTGCTGTGGAGGCGACGAGGTCACCTGGGAGAACCTGAAGGGGACGTTCTGGCAGAAGCAGGCTCAGGCATGCAAGTACGCCTTCAAGGACGCCATAGGGCTGTTCAAGGGGGTCGTCGGGTGGCTGCTCCTCGGCGCGGGCATCGGAGCCTTCATCTACGGATTTGTTCCCACCGAGCTTCTGGAAGGGCTTGCCGGGGCGGACAACCTCTGGGCCATCCCGCTTGCCGCCGTGATCGGCATCCCCATGTACATCCGCGTGGAGACGATGATCCCCATCGCGGGGATCCTCATGGAGAAGGGCGTGTCAGCGGGCGTCGTCATCGCGCTCATCCTGGGCGGCGCGGGCTGTTCCATCCCCGAGGTGTCGCTTTTGAACAGCATATTCAAGAAGCCCATGGTGGTGACGTTCGTGCTGTGCATCCTGCTGGTGGCCATAGGCACAGGCTTCGCGTTCACACTCGTCATGCCCTAGCGGCATGAGAAGCATATAGCAATGAAGGCCCATTAGAGAAAGGATAGGAAGATGGGACTGTTCGGAAAGGTGTTCGGCAAAGAGGACAAGAAAGATAGCTGCTGCTGCGACATGGAGATCGTGGAGGTACCCGAGGGCGAGGAGGCACCTGCGGCATGCGAGTGCGATTCATCTGGGGCGGATGCAGTCGTGCTGACCGTGCTGGGACCGGGATGCAAGCGCTGCCACCAGCTCAACGATAACGCGCAGGCCGCCGCATCGAAGGCGGGCGGCGCGGTGAGCGTGGAGTACGTCACCGACCCGGTAGCGATAGCCGAGGCGGGCATCATGGCTACGCCTGCGCTTCTCGTGAACGGCAAGGTCGTCTCGCAGGGCAAGGTGCTCGCGCAATCGGAGATCGAGGAGCTCCTGTAGGCGGAAGCCGCTATCTGACGGGGTGCGTTCTGCGCTTGACAGCCGTAACATCCTGATTGAATATATAGATAAGCATCAATTTCTAAGGTTTGGAATCATGGAGACAGAGAAGACAGCGCTGCTATTCAAGGCTCTCGGAGACGAGAATCGCTTGCGTATCCTAAAACTTGTATCCCAAGGAGAGGATCTCTGCGCCTGTCGTATTCTCGACGAGCTCGACATCACCCAGCCCACCTTGTCTCATCACATGAAGATATTGAAGGATGCCGGTCTGATCAGCGCTAGGAAGCAAGGGCGCTGGATGCACTACTCGATCAGCGAGAACGCAATCAACAAGGGCGTTGAGTGCCTACAGCGTTTTCGAACGGAATAGGCACTCTAATTCGCGACTAGTCTAGTTCATGGAAGCTGCTGGAGGCTTTTCTTCTGCTGAATGGCCGAGGGCATCCCTCGGCCTTTCTTATGCTCTGCTATCTCTGCCTTGACCTAAGTCAGTCTAGTCTCCGCAGAACAATGGCTCTCGCATGGCGGCTAATGGCTTGGATGTGATGTTTTACAGTGATTTGGCCTTCGGAGACACTGAACTCATCGTGAACTCACTTTGAACTCATGGTTTTTCGTTTGCGCAGTTCAGGACTTTACACCCATAGTCTGTTTTTATTCCTGCGTTATTCCTGGGTATAAATGTGAGTCCTGTATAATGGGTAGTTGAACTCAACATAAACATGTGCAGAGAGTTTCGGCTGGTCAGACAAAGTGTTTTCTAGTTTTCTTATTTACTCCCTCATGCTAAGACTAGAGATTGCGAAATAAGTGAGTTCAAATTGGTACTAGGAATGCTCGACACTAGTCGGACATCCTATGATGAGGTGATACGAAATGACTCTGCTCGAACAATTATCCGCCCCTAAAACTATCGAGTGGGAGTGAGTATTACCAGGTCAGAGGCACTATTTGGCTTCACTAGCTTCGCGGCAAGGAGGCCATAGATGCCTGCCTGTTCTAGTTTTCTCGAAGTGTCGCCTGCTCAGGGCCACTGTGACAATTTGTCACAGTGGTTCAGGAGGGTCTTTTGATGGGCTGGATAATAGCGATACTTGTCATCGGGTTGGCAATAGCCGGATTGGTTGGAGGAGCTGTCTTGCACCCGCTACTCTACGGTCTGTTCATCGCCTCGATACTGATTGTTCCTCTATGGCTCGGGTCTTCGATCGTCTACGGCATCATAGATGCGATCTTCGGAAAGAGGCGATAGGCCATAGGGTGTGCAAAAGTGGCTCTCCGTGCCTGCCGTTATAATTACATGTGAAGGAACCATAAACGAGGGAAACAGCTTGGCCGACATCAGATGCAGGAGATTCTCGGACATTCTCAGAACCAAAGAGGATCACTACCCATATTCAGACAGGTACATAAGCGAGGTTCACGACTCGTCCACCAAGACGGGAAGGACCGAGCGCGAGCACATGGTCGAATGGTTTCGCGCGAACGAGACCAAGGGAAGCGGTTCGTACAGCAGGCAGACTCCGAACTCCAGCGCGAGACGATGCTGCAACAGCCTGATGAACGCTGCCTCGCTCCTCTGGATCGCCGAGGCTGTCGGTATAGACGAGCTTACCGTGAAGATTGCATATGAGGCTGCTGTTGGTGCCGGAGATTATCGCCGAGCATGCGGGGCGATTCGAAAGACCATCACCTGGGACATGGTCTACGCCTGCGTATAGCCACGAGAGGTCACGATTTCGTGTAGGGCGGAATTGCCTGTTGTCGCAGGAGCTCGCAGGCCTTATAATGTTCAGCAACGGACTGGTCGAATAGATCTTGGTCCACCCTGCGGCGGGGATATTCCCCGCCATTTCTATATCTAGGAGCAATACCTTGTCTGACCTTGGGATATTCATCGACGAATCTGGAGACGTAGGGTCGAACTCCGAGTTCTATCTGATCACGATGATACTCCATGACCAAGCATCGAGCATCGAACAGCAGGAACAAAAGCTTTGCTACGAGCTCGATCTTCTGGATGCGCATCCTGAAGAAGCAGTCCACTCCGGTCCCATAGTCCGCAAAGAGGACGAATGGAAGGACGTCGATCTCGAAAAGCGCCGCAAGGTCTTCTTCAAGATGTTCTCGTTCATGAGGCTTAGCCCTATCAGCTACAAGACGTTTTCCGTCAGGAAGAGGGAATGCGCCGACCGGTTCGCGCTGAGGGGGCGGCTCGCAAACGAGCTGGGCTCTTTCCTGAGGGACAACCTCGCTTTCTTCCAGGGATTCGAGTCGGTCATCGTGTACTACGACAACGGTCAGGCTCTTGTCACGGACCTCATCAACACCGTGCTTTGCGCGTATCTGACGAATGTGGATGTCCGCAAGATAGCTCCCTCCGAATACAGGCTGAGCCAGGCGGCGGACATGGTCTGCACGCTGGAGCTCATGAGGGAGAAATCTGAAAATGGCGCGGGCATGAGCAAGTCCGAGCTCATCTTCTTCGAGAGCAGGCGAAGGCTCAGCAAAGTGTTCCTGAAGACGCTGAAGGGACTGGAGTTTCCCAAGAGCTAGCTCACGGGGGAACCGAGCCTCTCGTGGCATTACCGCCGCAGCTCCACCCGGAGCGCGCGTCTTCGCAAACGAGTACTTGAGATAGGAGAATTACCATGGAGTCACCCAGGGTCCTGCCAGAAGCGGGCGACAGGGTTCGATTCGAATTCGACGGAAACCTCATCTCCGGTACCGTATTCGTCGTCGACCCTAGGGGTGGCGGCGTTTGTTTCGGTGTCTGCCCCAGCTGCGATGTGAGAGCCGATGACGGCACGCTTCACAAGCATGTCCCCATCAACGAGGTCGTGCCTTTATCGGTTGAGCAGAGGTAAGTTGGCGACCTCCCTTCGCCGCATGCTGGATCTGGGCGGCAAATGGGCAGTCGATGCATGCTGCTAAGCGGTTTGGGGCGATTTTGCTCTGCGAACCGGCTCATAAAGACCCTGTACTCACTTGGAACTCACTTTGTACTCAGCGTTTCACGTTCTGCCTGTTCAGGCCTTTACACCCCTATGCTGAATTTATTCCTGAGTTATTCCTGGTAATAAATTTGCGGAGTAAACGATCGGGATCTCGGCATTTTTGTACTCAGCATTTTCGAAATAGGAGAAAACACCTGTTCACAGGTGCTTTATTGTAACGCCGTATTTATTCCCTTTCCGAGGTGTGTAAAACGGGATTTAAGGTGAGTACAAAACGATACTGTTGATTTGCTTAACTAGGTGGACGTCATGATGCAGGTTGGACGACATAACATGATTTGATACGTATTATACGCCTGACGGCAAAAACTACGATTGAGTGGGAGTAGGGGTTCTCCTCTTTCCTTTGACGCTTGATCACCCTAGCGGGTGCTCTCCGTAACGAGGGCACCCGCTTCATTATGAGGAGCGCCCCGTGGATGCCCTGCAATTCACGCGCGATCACCAGGCTTATTTCGAAGACTACGTGACACGCAGCACATACCACTCGAACGCCATCGAGGGCAGCACGCTGTCCTTTGCCGAGACCTATGCCATCCTCTGGAACGACAACACCATGAAGGTGACGGCCACGGCTCGCGAGCTGTACGAGGCGATCAACCACAAGTACGCCCTGGCCACGGCATCGGAAAACATGGACGACCCTCTTTCGGAGCGGCTTGTCAAGGCTATAGCGCGGGATATCAACCGCAACATAAGCGGCATCGACGACTATCGTCACGGCCAGGTGATCATCCGCGGGGCGGAGCACCTGCCGCCGGCCGCCAATCAAGTGAACCAGCTCATGATGCAGCTCGTGTACGAGTACAACCACGACGAGGGAGGGGACCCCTTCCTGCGCGAGGCTCGCTTCCATGTCCGCTTCGAGAGAGTTCATCCCTTCGAAGATGGCAACGGTCGGACAGGTCGCATCCTCGTAAATCGCGGTCTCATGCGCGCCGGCCTCGCCCCAGTAGTGATTCTCGTGGAAGAGCGCGCTGCCTACATGGACTTGCTGGCGCGCAGCGACTACGATGGTCTGGCCGCCATGCTGCGCCGCCTGTCCGAGGCGGAGACCGAGCGTATAGAGAGATTCGCCGAGCTATAGCGGCGTTTGGCGCAGGTGGCGAAAGCTATTCCACCTTTTGAAGGTACTTCGTCATGAGTTCCCTGGGGATGTGGCAGTAGTCGTCGGGGAACTTGTCCAGGTGATCCTGGTGCTCCTCGGCGATCGGGACGTAGCGGGCAAGCGGCAGCACCTCGACTTATTCATACATTGCTCCATTGGAAATATAATGAGCAGTCGCAGGTGTGAAGGACTAGGATCCATCTGTTTAAATTTGGGCTGAGGTGGCTACATCCAGTCTTAATCCAAAAGCCCTTAAGATTTTCTGTACAGTATCGAATGAAGGGTTCCCTGTGGGCGAAAGTGCTTTGTAGAGGCCGTCGCGCGTGATGCCGGTTTCCTTTGCAAGTTGCGTCATTCCCTTTGCGCGGGCGACGTCGCCAAGAGCGGCGGCGATTACGGAAGTGTCGCCGTCTTCAAAAGCGGCATTTAGGTAGGCCGCAATGTCGGCTTCTGTTTCGAGATAATCGGCTGCATCCCAGCTTGTCGCTTTCTTCATTGCGGACTCCCATCATCTGTACTCGAGGTTAAGCTTTTTTGCTTTCGCGATGTCTCGCTGTTGCGATGATTTGTCTCCGCCGATGAGGAGCAAGACCACCGCATTGTCTCGTCTTGCGTAATAGAGGCGATATCCAGGCCCGTGTTCGATGCGCATCTCATAAACGCCGTCACCAACTGATTTAGCGTCTCCGAAATTTTCCGTTAGTGAAAGGCGCCGTATTCTCACGAGAATACGTGCTCGCGCCTCAACGTCTTTGAGTCGTTTGAGCCATTTCACGAACTCGTTTGTTTGCAGGACGGTTATCATCGCTCATGCTCCTTAAGTGTATACTATGTTATACATGTAGTCAATCGTTTGAGAGATGAGAGCTTCAGTTTCATGCGTCTTTTCCTCCCTCTTGGTTGTCGTCTATGTCGGCGAGGGAAACCACTGCGTAAACCACTCGCGATCGGGCCTCCCTTACGCGGCGATAGGCGGTTGCTCGTCCCACGTCGAGCGTTTTCTGGATCTCGGCGATGGGGGCATCGAGAAGCCATTCGTCCATTTGCGCCTGGGTCATTTCCGAAAGTTCGCTGTCTGCCGGAATGGTCTTTCTCTTCCGTCCGGCATTGCGCTTGTAGGCCTCATCATCGTATTCAAACACCAGCGCTCCGCCGGGCAGCGCATCGGGAATTGTGAGGCGTACGCCCATCGTGGCGAGGTCTTTCTTGAGAGTGTTGAGGTCTTCTGCCGCAGAAGCATCGATCTCATCGCTCAGGGGTATTCGGATGGTGCGCTCACTCATTGTCTCCCCTTCTTTCTGTTTTGAGGCATTGTATCATAATTAAAATTGATACAAAGCATAAAAGGAGAGAAAGTCAAGCCAAGGAAGGAAGCGCTTGATTCGAGGAAGAATTGGCTCAGAAGAGGCGAGATGACTTGAGGTCACAAACCGTGACCTCAAGTCATACGACAGCAAACTCTCTTATTGCATTTGTGCAGATGGGCCGTAGAACTACTCCTTCTAAAGGTACTTCGTCATGAGTTCCTTGGGGATGTGGCAGTAGTCGTCGGGGAACTTGTCCAGCCGGTCTTGGTGTTCCTCGGCGCTCGGGACGTAGCGGGCAAGCGGCAGCACCTCGACGCGGATCTGGTCACGGTCGGGTCTCGCACGGATGTAGGCCTCCGCCTCGCGCAGGTGGGAGGGATCCTCGCTGTAGACGCCGGTGCGGTACTTCTCGCCGACGTCGACGCCCTGCCGGTTCACGCTGTAGGGGTCGATGATCTCGAAGAAGTAGCCCATCAGCTCGGTCACGGTCACGCGGCCCTCGTCGAACGTCGCCTTGACGCACTCGGCGTACCCGTCGTAGGGCCCCTCGAGGTCATCGCCGGCCTCGTTCGGCCGCCCCGCCTCGGTGGCGACGAGGCCGGGCAGCGTCTGTTCTGCCTTCAATCTCTATCTCTCTGGACGAACGCGGCCAATTGTTGATTTCTTCCGATTGCCAAAAGGTATACACAAGTGTTAACCTTTTGGCATGGCGCATTTCGATGACATATATGAGTTAGCGGCCGACAATTACGGTCTGATCACCTCTGCTGAAGCAAAAAACCTTGGCGTTGCGAAATCCGAGCTAAATCGATGGGTCGGTATGGGAAGACTTCTTAAGCGAGGGCAGGGAGTGTACAAGCTCGTTCGCTATGTGCCCACGGAATACGACAGGTATGCGGAAGCTGTGGCTCTTGTCGGGGATGGCAGCTTCCTTTTCGGCGAAGCAGTGCTCGCAATGCATGGGCTGGCCCTTGCCAATCCGAGGCATATCAGCGTGGGAACGACAAAAAGAGTGAGAAGGGAGCTTCCCGAATGGGTCCAGCCTGTCACCGTGTCTGGCAAGACGGTAACTAGCTACGAGGGCATTCCCTCACAAAGCCTCGCTGAGGCGATATTGGAGTGCCGTGGAATGGTGATGGGGGAGCGGTTAAAAAGTGCTGTCGAAGACGCAAGACGCGAAGGACTCATCACTGAAGACGAGTTTGAGCACCTGAGAAAGGAGCTGTCTTGATGAGGTCTTGTGTGGCTGCAGGGCGCGATTGGGAGATTGGATATAACGCTGCAGCCGAAGGATTGGATATCCTCTCGTTTGATGATGCGATCACTTGGGTGAATCATCTTATTACGGCTATCGATTCATCGCGAGACAGCTAGCGCGTACGCCATTGTGGGGCTACTCTTTCGGAAGGTATTTCCTCGTGAGCGCCTTCTGGATAGGGCGGTAGCTGCTATTCGTTCTCCTCTACGATGCGCTGGTAGGCCTTCGTGTCGGCGTAGATCTGGTCTTTCAGCGGGTTCAGCTTCAGCTTGCGGATGCGATGGAACTGGTAGGCCGCAAGCGCCACGTTCGACGCGAGCGCGAGCAGACTCACCACAAAGAACGCCGTGGGGTTGTGCGTGGTCGGAATGGGGGCGAGCACGTCGGCGAACTGGGGTACCGTCATCACGAACATAATCCAGAGAGCCAGCGTCTGCGCCCGGTGCTGCAGCCATGCGCCGCGCTTGATGAAGAACGTCGGGATGGTGCACGCCAGAAGCAGCGCCAGGCCGCAGTAGGCGGAATGATCCGAGATGCAGTTGTAGGTGTAGGCGAAGTTCCAAAGATCATAGGCGATGACCCAGGCCCAGATCATGTCCGGCCAGATCATGTCCTTCGAAGAGTCCTTCGAGATGAAAATGCCGAACCAGCCGCAGATCGTGATGATGTTCAAGATGCCCGCGATGCCGTTCATGATGTTCCACGGGCCCGAAATGGTCCAGAGGTTCTCAACGATGCCGCCCTCCCACAGCCCGAAGCCGAACACCTGGAAGTCGCGGATGACCGCCTCGGCGATGTTGATTGCCAGAATAAGCGGCGGGAAGCACAGCGCCCAGCGCTTCTCGTAGAGATAGTGGGTCTTGCCGTCCGCGCCGCGCCATTTCACGAAGCGCAGGGCTATGAACCCGAGGCATCCGGCCAGAGCGGAGTAGGTCTTCACCCAGTTGAACCAGGTGCCCGTGCCGTATTCGTTGCCGGGCGCGGCGGTTTCGGGCCACACGAAGAGCGTGAGCGCAATCGGCACGAGGGCGAACAGGACGAGCCCGCACCACAGCTTGACGCGGCCCAGCTCGTTGAAGGCCATCAAAGCGAAGAGAACGAAGAGCCAAATGACCCAATAGATCGGATCGGCTGCCTGATAGAGGATGCCCATGGGGTCTCCTTTCGTCGTGCCTCCGCGTGCTTTGCGAGCGGGGATGCGGCTTGCGGTGCGTTCTTACGCGAACCGATTTGCTTGGAGTCTAGCAAATGCCCGAACTGCGATATTTCACAAAATGCTATGATTTGTGAAGGACATTTTGAGGGGGAGAATCGGGGCGATTCGGAGGATGGCGATCAAGCGCGATTACGGGAAGATGACGCCGCTGCAGACGGCTGGCTGTTTGCGGGAAAGGCGTCGCGACCTGATGGAGTCGCGGCGTCTGGTCGACACGCCAGGTGCGATTGTGGCCGCGGCGCGCAAGCTCTTCGAGCGGCAGGGAGTGCGGGCGACGTCCGTTGCGTCCATCGCGCGGGAGGCGAATGTCACGCGCGAGCTCGTCTACTACCACTTCGCGAATCGCAACGGCGTGATCGAGGCGGTCATCGACGACTACGTGGAAGATTTGGTCGAAAGCGTGATCGTGTGGAACGAGGCGAGAATCTTCGGCGACACGCCCGGATCGCTGAAGAAGTGCATCCGGACGTTTCGGTACTCGCTCTACGACGGAGCGGGAAGACCGCGTCCGATGATAGCCGTGCTCGAGGAGCTGGGCGTGAGGGATGCCTTCGACGTGCGCGCCACACGCGAGGCGGCGGACTGCCTGGCGAATCACATCGCGAAGGAATACGCGGCCTATCATCAGGTCGAAATAGAGCTCGTGCATGAAATGTTCTGCGTCGTGATATTCGGTTTGGTGGGCCTGATGAAGGTGAATCCCCAGATAGAAGATGACGTCCTCATGAAGGTGGTAGAGCAAACCCTCCGCCTCGACATGGTGCCGATCGAGGCGGGGGAGGGATGAAATGAGCGATGTTTGGGGCGAGAGCCTGCCGATTCTGTATGGTAGAAGCACTGCGACTGGTGAGCTCGTTCGTGTGGATAATGCTCCTAACGGAAAGGCGTGCGGGTGCGTGTGCCCCGATCCGGGATGCGGGCAGCCTCTCATCGCTCGCAATAACGGCAAGAAGAGGATCCACCATTTTGCCCACATCGGCGGCACCTGTGCCTGGTCGGCCGAATATCTGCTGGCCAAGGTGAAGGAGCTCGGCGACCAAGCCTGGAGGGCCTGTATAGAGCGCAAGAAAGAGGAAAGGCGAAAGACGGAAGAGGAGAGGGAGCAAAAGGCCGCTATCTATCTGGCGAATCGAGAGAGGGAACGTTTGGCGGCTGCTAAGAAGGCTGAAGAGGAGCGGAAGGCTCTAGTCTTGGCGGCAAAAGCGGCAGCAGATGGGGAGGAGGCGCGGCTGGCCTGGGAGGAGGAGCATCCCGTGCAGAGAAGGTCGATACGTGATGAGGCACGTCGCCAGAAGGCCCTCAGCAGCATGGACCGCGCCCGAGAGATAATGGCTCCCATTGTGGATGATACGCGAAAGCCTGCAAGGGGCCTGGGCGGTCAGCGATGGCGCCGGTGCGAGAAATGCGATAAAGTAGGGTCAGCCGACGAATTCGCCACTGGTGATGTGGGTGGTGTCTGGAATCGTGTCGGCGCGCCCTTGGGTTTGGGCTGCAGGTATCGATAGACTAGAAGAGATGGTTGATCAGCGGGGTTGTGGCTATGTGGTTGGCTCTCGCCCGACTTTGCCGTGGCGCATGCGATGTATCTGCTGCAAGGCTTTTCTGTGAAAACCAAAGTAGTTATGCAGCCGTTGCTTTGCAATGGGGTATGTATACTTTGAAATCAACTTTGAATTTGTTTATGGGGGGTGAGCATGGAGCGATTTGCTTTCTACTATGATGAAACCGAGCACAGTAGGGTTATTAATTCAAGGACAATCTCAGCTGAAAACTATTACGATGGTTTTATTGCGGCGGTAGTGGGTTGGAAAGAGCGCGACCGCGAGGAGATCGAGTTGAGATTTCGTTATTTTGCGGACAAGCATTCAAGACGAAAGACTCGAGGCGAGTTAAAGAGCACAACGCTCAAACAAGAGCAACTTGTAGCGGGTTTCGCCTCGTTAAGCAAAGATGCAGCTTCCTTTGTAAGCGACTTTCTTGACTTATTTGACGACAAAGTGCTCATATATCTGGCTAAATTCAGCAAGGTTGAGCATCTTGTCAATCAGCTTTTTGCTAACTATGAGAACTCTTTATTCTGTGATATGACTCTGGCCAGATACTCGATCGTAAAGGCAATTGACGTTTACCGTCCTCGGGAAGTAATCGAGGCGATTGACGGTACTCCGAGCGGGTTTGTTGCAGCGCTTCGGGCCTTTTTGCTGGAGCGAATTGAAAAGGATGCTGCAAACGTTGTGCTCAAAAGTGCGGAAATATCGCAGTTCGAGCAGCTCCTCTATGTGATAGACGGTGTGGCAGAAATCGATTCGTTCAATTGGGAATACGAGTATGCGTTTATTGGGCTCAAGAAGTTTCTCGAAGAGAAAGAGATCGCGAATTATTCATTAGTTATTGACAAAGAAGCTAGAACGGCTGATGCCGCGCGTGAAGTCGGTATTGAGGGTGTTTTTGAGGGAGATTCCAAGGTATCTTTTGGGCTGCAAGTCGCGGATCTTCTTGCGGGGCTAACCGCCAAACTGATGAAAGCGTTGTCGAATGATCTGGCATACAAAAGTGAAGAGGAGACGACGGAGAAAAATCTTATCAACAAAAAATGGTTTGATCTTACGGAAGAGCGCTTTGAATTGTACAAAAAGTTTCATCGGGTTCTTATGCGGATCAATAATGCCTGGTATAAAATGTTTACCGGATGCAGTGCAGATGACCTCATCTGCCTCACCACTCTCCTATCCTTCATCGTCTCTTTCAAGTCTGCGAAAGATCTTAGGGCGAATTTGGAGGTGCGGCCAGAGCACTATAATTTCGCAGTGCTTAATGAGCTACAACGCCATTATTCGATGATGCATGGTAATCTCTCCGTACTTTCGGATTATCGAGAAGAAGCGGAGTGCTGCTCTAGCTCAGACGGTGCCATTGAGCATTTCGGTGTTGGAAGACCGCCTAGGCTCTGTGTCAAAGGCGCACGTACCTGTTGTGTTCTCTCTGTCGAGATAGGGCGAGAGGGTCCAACAGCTACGGTTTTGGAAGCAGGAGGCCCTGCTTGCTATATGCTGCCAGCCAGTCTCGCTCCATGGGTTGAGGCTTTGGTGGCGGCTGCTCACATGGATGTAAAATTACTTCCGGCAATGGTAACCTTCACAAATCTTGTCGATGGCATAGCCGCTGATATTCACTAGCTAATTCTTGTGATAGCTAAGCAGATGGATGGTTGCGTTAACGACGGATGGCCAAAATGATTTCAAAATACTTCATTTTTGGTGCTTTTGATAAGACGGATGGCAAGGAGAATATGTGAAAGAACAGACATATTATTGTTATCGATACTTTATCATCGAAAATAAACAAAGTAGTTTACTTCTCAAGGAAAATCGAATAACCAATCTCGTGAAAGCATGTCAATCTCACCATCTTGAGGCGACGGTATCGTCGGGAAAAACATATGGCCTGGTTTTTGTTAGAGAAATAGACTCCGGTACTTTCTTATTAAAATTCTTCAAAAAGACAAAAGTGAAGAAGTATGCATTTAATGACGACGTTGACGATATTACAGAAACGCATGACCCAAGTCTGCCATTTGTTTATATTGTGCTATCAACTGCCTATCAAATTGTTTTGGTAGGCAGAAACACCTCTGTCTTTCAGAGCCCAGAAGCGGCGCGTAGCGCATTTTTAAAATTCCTTGCCTCAAGCATTGATGATCCGAATGTCACCATAACACTAGATCCAATCGTGGATAACATGGAGTTCTGGTACCTTGTGAGTGATGCATCGAAGATCTATAAGCTTTCTTTGACGCTACGCTCTCCGAACTTGTTCGGTTCTGCAAAAAAGACTTCGGATTTTTTGGCGGCCGTGCAGGAGGAGGTCAACAACGATTCACTAAGCTTGAGATTTGAGAATGAGTCGGGCGAGTTAAAGATCAGTAAAGATGAATTTGAAGATGCGTTGTCGTATGCTGACGGCGGTGGCGGAGAGTGGATGCTGGAATATGCGCAATGTGGTGGTCATGAAAAAAAGACGGTGAAAAGCGGCTCCAAGGTTATGAGTGTGCCAATCCCTGAAATATCAGAAGAACAGCCTCTGCTTGCGGAGATTGACCAAGATGTTATTCGTGCGTTGCGGAAAGCGGAGCAGGTTTTACCTCGGCGGACGGATATTCCAAAATGAACAGGGTTGTGGCTGCTTCGTTGACGTTGCTCGCGTCGCTGTTCATTAGCATTATTGTGGTTGCCGTCTCGCCCGGTATGCAGTTAGGCCAATCGAAAATTCTAGACCCTGTTTTTGCTGCGCAGATATTGGGAGCGGTGGCGGGGCTAGTGTTTGTGATAGTGCCCATTATCTTCGCCAAGCTAGAAAAGCTGGGGTCTGAAAGTAAAGGTGGAAAGGCTGCTGAACTGCTCACGGAGCTAAAGGGTGAGCTCAGATTAGATACATATTTCCTAATGATATTGTTTGCGGCATCTCTTATGGCTGGCATTTTATCGGAGATTGATGTACCCTTTTTGTCAGATTGCTTTTTTGCGAAAAAGAGTGCATTGATTTCGGTGATGCTGTTGTGGTTTCTACTACTAGGGACTAGGGTGTTTGTTGGCTTACTGTCCTCGATGTTTCAGGTGCTGACCTTTGATATCTCACTGATCGAAAATACTGATAGGCCGGATCGGGCAAAATGATCGCCGGTTATTATAGCTAGAAGTCCCATCCGTCCGCACCAGATGCTCGTTTTCTGCGATTCACGCAGATGAAGGCAACAGCGCGCGATGCGATCTGCCGCAGTACCCTTGTGCGCTGATGAGGATCCCGACTTCTGGCGGCACCCGTCTAGAAGATTTCCAATATCGATTTCTCGGTGAACTCGTGTGGAGATACCCGGTACTGTCAAATATCTTGCGCAAATTGAGTCAGCCGCCAGCTAGCCGTCGGCATGATCACTCGTCCAGCGGCGACACGTCCAGGTACCTCCTCGATCCCCACTCGCTGTCCGTCACGTACTTGAGGCGCGCCGTCACCAGCATGAGGGCGCTCCTCCCGTCGGGGAACGTGCCCGCCACGCGCGTGCGGCGCCTTATCTCGCGGTTCAGCCGCTCTATGGCGTTGTTGGTGCGGATGCGCCGCCAGCGCCGCATGGGGAGCCTCGTGCGGGTCAGCGTCTCGGCAACTCCGTCGCGCACGCACTTGGCGACCGCCGCGAGCCTCATGCCGTCAAGCGATGCGGCCGCCGCATCGGCCTTCCCACCCATGCCGGCATCGAGGGGCTCCTGGGCGCGGATCGCCTCGAGCATCGCCGCCGCGCCGGCCCTCTTGGACTTCGGCGCCTTCGAGAGCGCGCTGCGGTGGAGGTGCGCCGTGCAGCGCCGGTAGGCGGCGTCGGGGAACACCTCGGCGATGGCGCCGGCCATGGCGGCCTTGTCGCCGGTGAACATGCGAACGCCGGAGAGCCCGCGGCCCTTGGGCTTGGGCATCCTCAGCGTGACCCGGCCCGAGGTCGTCGTGAGGCCGCGCTCGTAGCGGTCGGCCTTCACGAGGTCGTCGGCCTCCTCCAGAAGGGCGTTCAGGGTATCTTTCACCGTCTGGCGGACGAGCTCCCTCAGCTCGCCGCGCACGGCGGCCTCGTCGAATGTTACGATGGGATCGGACATGGCTTTGCCTCCTGGCATGATTGAATTCGACACTCAAATCATGCCGAGCGCCGGAGTCGTGTCTTTCTGGTATCTAGACTATGCTGCTGTCAAAATACGCAAGAAATTATACGTTACCCGATCTCGAGAATCTGCCTGTCTTATGTGACGACGCGACGTGTCGTTTATGGGTCTGATAGGAATGGCCGCACTCAGCTCGATCCTTTTGGAGTCATTCTTCTGATTGGTGACTAGCCTATAGGCCCAGAATCGAATCGCCATACTTCTCTTTCAGTGCCTTCAGAGCCTCGGCGTCTTCATCGCTCATGACTGGCGTCGAGGCATCTTCTGTGCTGGCCCGATAATTTCCACTCCACTTCTTGAGCGTCTTGATTATCGTATCGGTGACCCGTACGTCCCGCTCGTCTATATCGGAGAGCTCCCAAGATGCAGGTGACTTTTCGGACAAGGCTCTGGTAACTTCGACCTTAGATTTCTCGTACTCTTTCTGCTTCTTCTCGAAGTATCCGTTGCTTGCGACAATGTTGAGCTTCTTCTCGAAGGGGGCCTTGTTCCCGATATGCTCGATTTTCTCGTTCACGATTGACTCGTCATACGTGGGAAAATGGCTTGCCTGCCATTTCCTTGGAAAAATATGCTCAATCTCCCATTTGGCAGGCAATAGGTCGTCTTGTTCTGTGTAGGCATGAAGCGCAAGTAGCATCCTGAAGGAGCGCTTGTTGGGAAGTTTGACCTGGTCTCGGATAGACTTCCAGTCGACATCGCCGAACTCGAACTCGGGGGTATCGCTCTTGAGGATCGCCGCGTTGAGCTTCATGACGCCGGGCTTAACCGCGCTGACGGTTGGGGTCTTAAGAAACTTCGCAAATAGCTCAGCAGCGAGCTTCTTTAGGAAGGCCAGGAACTTGTCCTCGAATCCCTCTACGTTCCTGTGCTCCAGGTAGTAAACAGTGACCGGGTACTTCCAAAACTCGTTGGGATACATGTTGAGGGTGTCGAGGGTCTTGCGGATCTCGGTGTTTCTAGTCCAAGGTTTCTCCTCGTCTATCATCCGCGCATTCACGACTTCCCAAACGTCCATCATGGCGTTGAGATCGTCCATCAGCATCGGATCCTTGAGGCGAGAGAACTTGTTCTCGGCGTAGTACCTTCTCACGCCCGGCGTGGTGGTGCTGACGTCTTCTTCCTGGGCGCGGAGGTAGAACATGTAGTAATAGAAGAGCCTCTGGATGCTCTCGCCAGACTCATTTGCACGCTCGTCTAGTGCCTTCCACTCTTTGATGAACTGCTCCTTCTGGGCATCGTTCAGAAAGCCGTATATCTTTGCCTTGAAGATGTCGGCATCGGAAAGAGGAAGGCCGCGGTCGTTCAGTGTAGAGAAGATCCTCAAGGCGGTTTCTTGCGTGTCTGCCTGGATCGGGAAGATGATCACGTGCTTTGTGATGTCATTGAGGAATTGGTAGATCGAGAGGCTGTTCTCGGCAGCGGCTTCCTTGAAGCGGGACTGAAACCTCCTGAAGTTCTCCGAATAATGATCCTCACGCCCATCTGCTGCCGAACCGGTAGTCAGGATATCAGTCAGGACATCTCCGAACTGTGAGTCCACGACTCGCGATTCAAGCAAAGTCCTGTCTTTGAATACCTCGCCGGTTAGATCGTCTTCCGGCCAGATGGACTTCTCGATCTTGCCCATGAAATTCCTGGACTGCTTGGATTCCTCTCCAGCCTCCAGGGCCGCATAGATTGCCCTTAGGAACAGGAAGAGAGACGTCAGCCTCTGCTGCCCGTCGATGATCTCGTATTCACCTTCGTTTTCGAAGAACACGATGCAGCCCAGGAAGTAGTCCTCGCTCTCATCCTTGTCGCTTGCCGAGAACTCCCAAAGGTCATCGAACAGCGTATCGACCTGCTCCTGATCCCACTCGTAAGGACGCTGGTACTCGGGAATAATGAACTTGTGCTCTTTTCCCTCCGCAAGGAAGTCACACACTCTCTTCTTGTTAACTTCAATAGAACTTGCCATGCGTTATGCCTTTCTTCACCTATCGACGACTTGCATAGGGCTTTCCTAAACGTGGTACATCTCTGCTCTCTGAAGATGCGAACTAAGCCGCTTGCGCCATTGAATAGTAGTAGTTGAATATTTCGTCAATTCTGCGCGGTAGATCCTCTTCGGGATAAGGGCGCTCGGGGAGCGTCCAGACCTTGTCTCGAATGATGAGGCGGATGGTCTCCCTGGTCTCGGGCTTCTCCGTCCATCTGACCATTTCAGCGAGCCTGTCATTGATCGTCTTAACGAGCTCGGTGGCAATCTCCTTAACCTGTTTGATTTCGCTCTTGGTAAGCTCGTCCTTGAAGAGCATCTCGAAGACGGTCATCTGCTGCTGGTTATCGAAGCCCTCGCGGATCCATTCCTTCTGCTTCTCGTCCAGCTCCTGCGAGAGCCTCATCAGATCGTTGAACGTCTTCTCGATGCTCGCCTTGTCCTGCTCAGAGTTGTAGCTCTCAATGATCTGCTCGTACCTCTCGAAAAAGTCGATGCGACGCGGGTTCTCCCTCAATGCGACTGCCAGCCTCTCCTCGATGACGCCGCGCAGGTCGTCCAGCAGCAGGTGCGGTCGCTTCGCCTTGGCGAACTCTTGCGACAGGCGCGAGAAGTCTATGCCGCTGATGTCGAAGCGGGTGCCCGACTTCTGCTCCTCTTCCGTGCTGTTGACGACGATGTGGTCGTCGACGATCTTTTGGAGCTCAACCATGAGATCCGTTGTGTCTGCCTTCTCCACGCGCTTGTTCAGCTGGGCATAGATAGCCCGTATCGCATCATGAGACCGAACGAGGCTCGGCTCGATCTCCTTGCTGGTCACGAACTTGTACATCTTGAACAGCTCGCGAGCCATGATGCCGAAGTGCTTCTTCGCCTCGTCGGTTGCGGCCACGGCATCAGCTGCGTTCTTGATCTGGTTCACCTTCTCGAAGCCCTCGGCGGTGAAGAGAGCCTCCAAATCGTATCCTTGATCCTCTAGGAAGAACTCAATTTCTCGCGTGAGAGTAGAGATGCGGATTAGCAGCTCGTCCTTGTCGATGACGGGGTCCTCGCCCTGCTTACCGTGAACATCGCTCGTGTAGTCGGCAAGCGCCTTTCGGAGTGCTTTCACAACGCCGATGTAGTCGACGATGAGACCGTTGCTCTTGCCCTCACTCACGCGGTTGGCCCTGGCGATCGCCTGCATGAGGCCGTGGGCCTTCATGGGCTTGTCGAAGTACATAGCCGCAAGGGGCTTAACATCGAAGCCGGTGAGCCACATGGCGCAAACGAACACGACTCGCAGCGGGTTGTCCGCCTCCTTGAACTCGTCGTCCAGGCGGCGCTCCTCCATCTTCATCCTGTGCGGTCGGATGTCGAGGCCCCACTTGTCGAAGTTCGCGATCTCGTTCTGCTCCTGGCTGATGACGACCGCCATCTCCGTTGAGCGCATCCAGTCGATCTTCCTCTGCTGCTCAAGCGCCTCCTGCTGACCCATGTCGCGGAGCTTCTTCTCCTCGGCCTTGATCGCCTCGGCCCAGTACTCTTGAACGTAGTTGAACATCATCACCGTGGTGACCTTGTTCACGCAGATGAACATCGCCTTGCCGGACTCCCAGATGCCTGAGTAGTGGTTCACGAAGTCTTTGGCGATCTCGCGCAGGCGAGTCTCGGACATGATCACGTGCACGCCATGCGAGAGCTCGCGCTCGACCTTCTCGGCCTGCTCCTCGTCGAGATCGGCGGCTTCCACGGCGTCCATGAGCTCCTCGTCGAGCTCGGGGTTCTCGATGCTCAGCTTGTCGGAGCGGTTCTCGTAGAAGAGCGGCACGGTAGCCCCGTCTTCCACGGCTCGGTTGAAGTCGTATATGGAGACGTATCCGCCGAACGTGCGGCTGGTCAGGTTGTCGTATTCGAGGATGGGCGTGCCGGTGAAGCCTATCCTGGATGCCGTGGGCAGCAAGCGCATCATGTTCTCGGCGCAAATGCCGTTGTTGGACCTGTGCGCCTCGTCGGACAGGATGACGATGTCGTGATCCGGGCGGATTTCCTCTACGTCGTCCTGGTTGAATTTCTGAATGAGCGAGAACACGTAGCTGGGATTGCCCTTCAGCTTCTCGATCAGATCCTTGCCGCTCGTGGCGCGACAGCGCTCCGCAGGAACGCCAGCCAGGCACCCGCAGCTCTCGAAGGTCTCGCTGATCTGCTTGTCCAGCTCCTCGCGGTCGGTGAGTACGAGGAAGGTGGGCGATCCGGCGAACTTGCGCCTGATCTTCTCTGCGAGGAACACCATCGAGTAGCTCTTGCCGGATCCTTGGGTGTGCCAGAACACGCCGAGGCGCCCGTTTCGGATCTCGCGGTCCTTGTAGGCCTCGACGGCGTCGTTCACGCCGAGGTACTGGTGGTTCCTGGCGAGGATCTTCGCGGCTGGGGTGTCGTAGTGGTCGAACAGTATGAAGTTCTCGAACAGGTCGAGCAGGTTCTCCTTCTTGCAGATGCCCATGAGCATGGTCTCAAGGGCGACGCTACCGGAATCGGTCTCACGAAGGCGCTTCCACTCGTGGAAGAACTCGTAGGGGCTGCCGAGGGTTCCGACCTTGGACTCAAGTCCGTTGGAGAGCATGACCATCGCGTTGTAGTAGAAGATCTGCGGGATGGTGTCCTGGTAGTCGGTGTAGTTGTCGCGATAAGCCACATACACGTCCTTGTCGTGGCGCTTGAACTCAACGAACAGGAGCGGCACGCCGTTCACGAATCCCACCAGGTCGCAGCGCCTCCTGTGCATGGGACCTTTCACCCAAAGCTCTTCGGCGGCCACGAAGTGGTTGTTCTGCGGGAACTCGAAGTCGAACACCATGGCGCGGTCTTTGCGTGTGCTCCCGTCTGGCATCTTGCGATCCACGGGAATGCCGTCGCGAAGCATCCGGTACTTCTTCTCGTTGGTGGCGAGCAGCGTGTCGCCGACGAAGACCTCCTTGAGCGAGGCGAGAGCGCGTGCGCACTCCTCTTCGGACAGATGCTCGTTCAGCTCGACCAGGGCGTTCATGAGGTCGCGTTCCAGGAGCACTTCCTCGTACGAGTTGCGCCCAAGGGTACCGTCGGGCCCGAGCTTCTCCTCGTCATAGCAATAGAAGACGTCCCATTTAAGTTTGTCGCGGAGCAGCTCTCCGGCGGGGATTTGGACGGCTGCTTCTTCAGAGTATCTTGACTTAGGCATTATGCGCCCCCTCTAGAAGAATCCACTTGGCTTATCTGTTTGAGATAGTTAATAAATGCTGAACATACAATCAGCATGAATCGAGCGTTTTGCTCAGTGCCCTGTAATGGTTCGCTATATCCGCCATGTCTAATGCCGCTTGAATCGCTTGTAAATCCGTATAGCTTCCCTAGGGCATCCTTGAATGCTGGATGCAGGTCGAGACCCAACTTGTCTAGCTCTTTTAAGTTCCCGGAAAGGGTCGCCTCTTTGCCGATAATGTGAGCAAGCATTGATTCGACCGCACTGATAGACTCTTTTATTGAATTCGCATAATCGGGAGTCTGACGATCAGAATATAGTGCCAGGGCTTTTTTCATCGATATATTTACTGAGGCCAATCCGCAATCAAGAGACTTCTCAATGGTGGCTAGTTCCTCGTTATCAGTTATGGGCGAGACGATAAAGTAGGCTTTGCCGCATTCTTTCTCTTTGATGATCCTATAGCCACTCTTCTCTTCTTCTAGCAGCGCATTCAGCTCGCAGGCAACTCTAGAGCCCTCTTCAGTAGAAAGGAGAGAAAGATAGTTCTCAATGAATTCGTAGACGTAATTCCAGTCGCAAGTGCTCAACAGTTTTTGCAGAGTTTGCTGGTTGTGAACGTGTCCGGGTCCTGAGTCTGGATCCTCGTATCTGTACCCGAACAAGTCAAGCATATCTTCGACCATGCCGTAGTTGCTTGACGCCCAGTCAACACCAATTGGATCATACTTCTCAACGAATTCCTCGTTAAAGAAATAGTTCCATAGCCTGTTTCTAAGATGGTCATCAACGGAATCGATTTGAATCGCTCGTTCGGGGACTATGCCCTGTCTTTCTGAGAAGCTAATCATCTGTTCCTCCTAAAAGCTCGGGTAGGAGGCGATTCCGTGCTTCTGACGCTATTGTTATCTGTTCAGAAAGACAATCGATGGATGCGAAAAGGGGTTTAACAAGCTGGCTAAACTTACCTTGGGCATCAAGATTCGGAACAAGAATGCGAACACGATTCATTGATTCGGGCTTCAAGTGCAAAACATTGGTGCCATTCGCAAGCATGGAAATCATTGAGGCGACACCGCTGAACCTTAGCAGGCAATATAGATACATAGGAGCAATATTGTTTGGGTTCAGCTTGATGAGATCCATTGAGATGACCGAGCCGCTCAGTGATCTAGGAACCATGGCAGCATGTCCTACTAGCCTTCGCTCTTTGGTCATATCTGTTACGGCAAGGAGAATATCCCCGGAAGAAACAATTTGATCGGCTCGACAGTTCCCAGAATAAGGTTTTTCTCCGCCTGGCAGCCAACCGCCGAATGGTGCAATGTTGCTCAGGTTGATCAGCTGTTGCTCGGAAGCGTCTACCAAATTATCGGCGTTGTAAGACTTCCCCCGAACGAAAGACACCTCGTCGAGAAAAGCGCTCTCTTTCCACCCTTCGGGCAGTCCGGTATCGGGGTCTATTTCCACACTCTCGTGTCCCGGAAAGCGAAGATCGATGAACCACTCCTTGTAGAGGCGCTGCGCCGCCTCCTCCAAGAGCTTGATCTGCTTACGGTTGTTCTCGATGAGGGAGTCGTAGGCGCTCAACCGAGCAATAGTCTTTCTCTGAGTATCCAGGGCCGGAGCTGGTACTTCAAAGGAGGCAATCATATCTTTTGTTATTGCGTTTCTTGAGGCACCTTTGCCCGTTGCCCTGTTAAGCATGTAGGATTGCATGTAGGGCGAAGCGAGATACAGTACGAGATACCTGGGGTCTAGTATCTCCGGATCTGGACGCACAATGGCCACGTGCTGATTTACTCTTGCAGGGAGCGCCTCTTCAGGAACTAGACACACTCTCGCAACCGAGTCGCCCGTAATGTTAAGAAGCACATCGTTTGGTTCCAAGGTGACATTTGCTAATTTGCTTGCAGCATCATCAGAGATTCTAGCTAACCCTTCCCATACAAAATCAAGGTTATGAACATTTTGACTCCTGATTAAAGCAGTGCCTGTATCTGTGTATACGTTTTTTCCGCCCTTAGGCGTAGCACCACTTCCAATCTTCAAGCATATATCACCTAGTTTTACCGTTCTCACAGTCCCATCTCCTCGAAGCTCTTGGAGATAGCATCCATGAGCTGGTTGCTCTCCGCTTGAAGTGCGAGCAGTTCCTCGTGGATCTCTTGCATACGCTCGTGGAAGTCCACGCCGTCGTCCTCTACCGGCGGTACGCCCACATACGCTCCGGGCGTGAGGCTCCAAGAGCTCTTGTCGGCGTCCTGGTCACCCTTGATGTCATCTCGCGATGCGATCTGGCACAGGCCTGCGACATCCGCATATTCTCCCAGCCCGAACTTCTCGGTGAGCCAGACGGCATCCGCCATGACGGTAGCTGCCTCTTCAAGCCGCTCGGTCTCTCTTGCCAACGCTTCGCGCCGCTTCTTCTGCTCGCGCTTGGGGAGCGCCTCGACTTCTGCCTTGGCATCTGCCTTCTGCCGCTCAATGTTGCGGACCATGGCCTCGTGGGCCTGTACGAAGTCCTCTGGGTTATAAAGGTCTAGCAGCTCGCTTGCATCGTCTCCGAACGTAGGGGCGCAGCCTGCCGCAAAGGATCGGTACTCATCCAACAGATCGGTGTACTTGTCCAGCTCGCCGCGATAGAGCCACACGATGGCGGAGAGGTTCTTCAGTTGCCAGGGCGTCCATTCGTTCAACGTGGTGCTGACGGCGGTATGGTAGCGCTGCGCGTCGATGAAGAGCACCTTGTCGCGCAGCTCGTAGGGCTTTCCCTTGTCGAAGAACCAGAGTGTGCAGGGAAGGCTCTTCGTGTAGAAGAAGTTGTTGCCAACATAGAGCATCACGTCGACGTCGCCCGACTCCACGAGCTTTCGCCTCTGTTGCTTCTCGGCGTTGGAATCGGTGGCGGAGGACGCCATGACGAAACCGGCGCGACCGTCGTCGTTCAAATACGAGTAGAAGTAGTTGATCCACAGGTAGTTCGCGCCGCTCGTGGAGACCTCGCCCTTCTTGTTCTCCTTCGGTGTACCGAGTGGCAGGCGTCCCGCATCGGTTGCGCGAGACCATTTCACCTTGTCTACGTTGAATGGAGGGTTCGCGGCCACGAAGTCGCACTTGCCCTCAAGCTCGTGCGCGTCGTGGTAGAACGAGTTGGCCTCGTCGCCCGACTTGATGACGCCCTGCATGCCGTGGACTGCCATGTTCATCAGGCAGAGCTTGGCGTTGTAGTCCACCTTCTCCTGGCCGAAGTACATCATGGCATTTGCGGGATTGCCGCCGTGCTCGCGCACGTAGTCGCTTGCGGATACGAACATGCCACCCGAGCCGCAGGCGGGATCGAGCATGATGCCCTTCGCGGGCTCCAAGATGTTCATGATCATGCGCACGAGGGACTTCGGGGTGAAGAACACGCCGTCGTCGCTTGCCACCAAAGGCGCGAACTTGTTCAGGAAGTACTCGTAGATGCGGCCGATGATGTCGTCGCCGTCTTCGTCGAGGGCCTTGTTGTTGAAGATACGCAGCACCTCGCGCAGGATATCGTTGCCGAGCTCGGTGTAGGTATCGGGAAGGACGCCTTGCAGGTTCGGGTTGTCCTTGGCGATCGCGGCCATGGCATCGTTTACGGCCTTACCGATGTCCTCGTTGTCGGGCAGATTCACCAGGTAGTCGTACCTTGCCTCTTCCGGAAGATGCATTGCGCCCTTGGCAGTGTAGTCAGCCGGGCTCTTCGGGGGCTTACGTCCCTCGATCTTCGCGCGCTCGGCGTCGATCTGCTCGTCTACGCGCTTGAAGCGACCCCATGCGTAGCGCAGGAAGATGAGGCCGAGTACGGGCATGCAGTACTCCTGGCTGGAAAGCTTCGAGTTCGCTCGCAGCTCGTCCGCCGCCTCCCAAAGCTCAGATTCAAGTTTCGTGATGTCTGCCATGCGTGATTCTCCTCCAGGCCAGTTTTCGTGCATTCATTATACCCAAGGGCTGGTCGGCTTTGCCGCGGTTTACATGCATGCGGTTTGCGACGCTGCAGCGCATTCGGATGCTCGTACCTCGATTGGGCTATTTCATTTTAGGTAACGAGTGGCAGCCATGGATTCAGCAAGTATGATGCTATGTGGGCGTATTGGCTTTGAAGCAGGAGGGGCGGAGAATGGATAATCGTAGTGACGACCTGGAGATCGATGGATTTGGCGCTGAGCAGATTCGAGGACGGCTGTCGAATGTCGAAATCCACCTAGCTGCGACAGATATCGAGGTCGATATAGCCAGTGCTTTCAGGCTTCCGCTCGATCAGGTGGCGGCTTTGGGGGTTGGGCTCGGTTCTCTTCCGACTATGTTCCGCTCCATCACAACGACGATCAATATGCCTACTTTGCTGCAGGCTACAGATAAGACTGGAAATCTTCTTGACATATCGCGTCTCAATAAAAGTGTCGGCGGGCTAATTGGTTCTTACAACGAACCAGGCTTGGGGTTGCAGCAGGCCCGGTTCCACCAAATAGGTTCAGGCTCTATCCAATCCGTGGCCACGATGCCCTATGATCCGACGATGCTCTTCATGGCGGCTGCGCTTGCGCAGATCAACCAGAAGCTTGATGCCATCCAGGATACCGTCAACGAGATGTTCGAGTACATGCGCCAGAAAGATAAGGCTGAGCTGCGAGGTAATGTGAAGACGCTCGAAGACGTGCTTGAGGCGTATCGCTATAACTGGAACAACGATATCTGGCGCAAAAATGCCCATATGAAAGTTGTTGACATCAAGCAGGAATCCGAGCAGGCCATCATCCACTTCCGCGCGCAGATAAGAACCAAAGTGAACGAGAAGGGCCCTGTGGAGTTGCGCCTGGCTGTAGGTGGTCGACTCGATGAGGTGCTTGATCGACTGAAAGAGTATCAGCTGGCAACCTATACGTATTCGTTCGCAGCTTTCCTGGAGCCTATGCTGAGCGAGAACTTCGACGAAGCAAATCTGAATGCAATAGCGACAAAAATTAGTGACCATGGAAACGAGTATCGCAAGCTGTACACCGAGTGTTACAACGCCATCGAGGAGAGCTCGAAGGCCTCGGCCGATGCGGTGGTGCTTGGAGGCGTGTCTGCGGCATTCGCTGGGCTAGGCGCCCTTATCAAGCAGACGCCCCTGGGCGATCTGACCCCCGTTGATGAGGCCCTAGAGGAAGCAGGCAAGGGGGTCGGCGATTTTAACGAGGGTCAAACGCGTGTCCTCATGGAGAAGCTGCAGCATGCGAAAGCCCCCGACATCCTTCCGTTCAAACGAAGCCTAGAGGCAGTGAACGACCTGCACAATCACCCGCACCAGCTCGCTACGGATGGAGAGAACGTATACTTGTTGCCCCTTTCGTAAACCCCCGTTGATCGTAGGTGATTCCGCAAAGCCCGAAAGTATCAATCTCAAATCGGACTAGTGGGGCTGTTGAATGCGACTGCTGGCACCTGGTATGGTGGTTGCCATCGAATAGTCAGCGCGAGGAAGAGGTGGTCGCGTGGAGTTTACATCGGCTAGTGCTAACAAGTATCTGCGGCGGTTGCAGGACGAGAAGGATCGGCTG
>OLPW01001001.1_pt1 | contig 31162 bp, 25 predicted proteins | sample 1672161 | NCBI WGS metagenome assembly OLPW01 (sample SAMEA3136654, study PRJEB25190) | human gut metagenome
TAGTGGATCATGTTCAGTGTATCAACATACAGCTTGGACAGCCACTCCATCATCTGGTCATATTTCTCCATTACTTCATCGTAATCAAGGTACTCGGAAGTAATTGGCTGGTAAGCCGGTCCTACCTGTACTTTGTTCTTCTCATCGATACCACCGTTGATAGCGTAAAGAAGACACTTAGCAAGGTTTGCACGAGCTCCGAAGAACTGCATCTCTTTACCTGTCTCTGTAGCAGATACACAGCAGCAGATGCTGTAGTCATCGCCCCATACCGGACGCATAACATCATCGTTCTCATACTGGATAGAACTTGTTGTTACAGAAATCAGGGAAGCGAACTTCTTGAAGTTCTCTGGCAGTCTTGAAGAATAAAGAACTGTCAGGTTCGGCTCTGGTGAAGGTCCCATGTTGTTCAGTGTGTGGAGGAAACGATAGTCGTTCTTTGTTACCATAGAACGTCCGTCCTGTCCAAGTCCACCAACCTCAAGTGTTGCCCATGTCGGGTCTCCTGAGAACAGCTGGTTGTAAGATGGGATTCTTGCGAACTTAACCATACGGAATTTCATTACCATGTGGTCGATGATCTCCTGAGCTTCCTTCTCTGTGATCTTTCCAGCCTTCAGGTCTCTCTCGATATAGATATCAAGGAATGTAGAGATACGTCCTACAGACATAGCTGCACCATTCTGAGTCTTGATTGCTGCAAGATATCCGAAGTACAGCCACTGAGCTGCTTCATGAGCATTCTTAGCCGGCTGAGAAATATCAAATCCGTAAGCTGCTGCCATTTCTTTCATTTCTTTCAGAGCTTTGATCTGATCAGCAAGCTCTTCACGAAGACGGAAATCCTCACCTTTCATGCCATGTCTTGCATAACGCTCAAAGTCATACTGCTTTCTCTCGATCAGGAAGTCGATACCATACAGTGCAACACGACGGTAGTCACCTACGATACGTCCACGTCCGTATGTATCCGGAAGTCCTGTAATAATCTTGTTATGACGAGCTTTCTTCATCTCTGGTGTGTAGATGTCGAATACTCCCTGGTTGTGTGTTTTATGATATTTTGTGAAGATCTCATGCAGTTTCTCGCTTGGCTGGTATCCGTATGTTGTACAAGCCTGCTCTGCCATCTTGATTCCACCATAAGGCATGAATGCTCTCTTCAGCGGCTTGTCTGTCTGCAAACCAACAATCTGCTCAAGGTCTTTCATGCTCTCATCGATATATCCCGGGCCATATGCTGTCAGACCGGAAACAACCTCTGTCTCCATGTCAAGAACTCCGCCCTTAGCTCTTTCTTCTTTCTGAAGCTCCTGCAGTCTTCCCCATAATTTGTCTGTTGCTTCTGTTGGTCCCTCAAGGAATGCCTCATCACCTTCATATGGTGTGTAGTTCTCCTGGATGAAATCACGCACGTCTACAGAGTGTGTCCATTTTCTTCCCTTGAAGCCAGCCCACTGCTCAAAATTAGCCATTGAAAAATCCTCCTATATTCTCTCCTAAAATAGTTTTGTAATTGTTTTACGGGCATAGTATAACACCGTGTTAAATAAATGACAAGCGTAAAATCGAGAATAAATATCGGAAATCGCTTTGTATTCGATTTAGTACAAAATATACGAAAAAGCGCCCATTTTACGGGGAATTGTACAAACTTTAGTACAGTAAAAATGTACCGTAAAAAGAACATTTTCCCCATGTGTACAGTCGGATTCATATGCAAATAAACAGCCTGCTTTTCTTCCCGAAAATCATCTAGGTACTTTTCCTCTATGATAACGATTTCGTTTCATGTTTTCTCTATATTTTTGTCAATGGAGTTACGTTCTGTTTTTTGATATAATAGTGCATTAGCGTATCTATATTTAGTTTATGAAAGAGGAATATTATGGAAATCAGAAAGACAAAACCAGAAGAGCTTGAAGTACTTCTTAAGATGTACGAACATGCACGCAGATTCATGGCAACTCACGGAAATGCTTCTCAATGGGAAAACAATTATCCTTCTCCACAGTTAATTCTGGATGACATCACTGAGGGGAACAGTTATGTCTGCACAGAAAAGGACCAGATAGTTGCTACTTTCTATTATAAAGAAGGGGCTGATCCGACTTACATGCGCATCTACGAAGGTGAATGGATCAACGACTCCCGTTACGGAGTTGTTCACCGCATCACTTCCACCGGAAATGTAAAAGGTGCTGCTTCCTTCTGCCTGAACTGGGCTTTGGAACAATGCGGCAATATCCGTATTGATACACACCGGGACAATATCGTAATGCAGCATCTGTTAGATAAGAATGGATTCAAATATTGCGGAATCGTATATGTTGAGGATGGAACAGAACGAATTGCTTATCAGAAAGTGGTTTAATAATACCAAAATCCATAAAGCAATGAGCAGAGACATTTGATTTTAATGTCTCTGCTCCTTGTTGCTATATGTCTCACAGAATCTTGCTGCGAAGGACGGTTCTTCTCCACCTGCATAGAGATGTGAGATATCTCCTACTTTCAATCCTCGGAAATATGCCGTTCCCTGTTCTCTCTCTTCTGTTACTACTTCTGTCACAGAAGTCGGTGCAAGCGCAAGGCAATGCCAAAGCACGAATGGTGATACATTCCATAAATGGGACAACAGCACGCAGCTGATTCCGAAATGGCAGAAAAATGTCACTGTCTCATCACTTTCTTTCTCCACACGATAATGCGCCCCTTCTCTTACATATCCATGCTCTGCGAGAAAGCGATCAAATTCTTCAATCACATAATCGTATACTTCTACAAGATCAGAATTTTTCGCCACTTCTGTTTCACGCCATGCATTTTTATCCATATAAGCTTCATGTTCTGTCCAATACCCCGGAACCATATCCCATGCAATTCTAGGCAGGAAATGCTCACCTTCTTTTTTCACATCGGGATATGCTTTTTCAAGTTCCGGATTTTTATTCAAATCAACCTGCGCCGGGAACTCTTGCAGCCAATCCAATATTTCTGCTGTTTTTCCAGTTACCTCAAGACATGGAGTCGCCGTATCCTTCGCTCTTCCAAGTGGAGACTTATAGCATTCCCCCATATTCATAGATACTGCACGTTTTGCAAGCAGTGCCGCTTCACGTCTTCCTTTTTCTGTTAATGTGTCATTTACATAATCCGGATCTCCGTGACGGATCAATAGAATTCTCATCGTGTTTCTCCTTTGTAATTAATTATTTTCTCCAGCCAATCCTCTGCCAGTTTTGGCCAACTCTGTACTTCTTTCAGTGTCCTTCGTATCTCTTCTTTTTGCTCTACTGTCCATTTCGGTGGCTGTGTTCTTCCAATTCCATTTTTCACAAGCAGTTCTTCTCCCATTTCCTTTGGAAATGAAGTTTCTCCCGCAAGGATTGCTTCTGCCAGCATACGGAGTTGCTCCTGTGTATAAGGTTCTCTCCCTCTGCGTTCCAGCCATTCCTCTGTTGCAACAGACATACCATGCACGCCTTCTGAAAATACATGATGTGCGAATGGAACTCCTTCTTCCAGACATTTCTGGGCTAAAAGATAGCTATTCTGTACCGGAACGGTTCCATCCGTTGCTGTCTGCCAGATAAAACATGGTGGCATTTCTTTTGTTACATACTTTTCAATTGACATATATTCCAGCTCTTTTTTTGTAGGATTCTTTCCAAACAGAGCTACAAAAGAATCTCTGTGAGCATATTTTCCTGAAGTAATTACCGGATAAGACAGCACTGCCGCATCCGGACGGTTTGAAAACTTCTGATATTTTTCATCCGGATCCTTGATATCCTTCCCATGCACACACAGACTCGCACACAAATGTCCTCCGGCTGAAAATCCGCACACCACGATCCGATCTGACAAAACGTGCAGCTGCTCTGCACGAAAACGGATCATTCGCATCGCTCTGGAAATATCTTTCAGCGGCTGAAGCTTTAATGGTGCTTCATCCAGTGGATTCACTGTATATTCAAGGACGAACACATTATAACCAGCCTGATAAAATTCCATAGCAACCAGATGTGCTTCCGAAGGCGATACAAGTCTGTAACCGCCTCCCGGAACAACCAGCATCGCCGGATGCATCAGCTCATCCTCATGAATATAGCTGACCATAATCGGGATAAAACCATGCGCCGCAGGGTAATGATATTCTTCTTTGTGCCATAATTCTATTCTTTCGCCTATCATGTGTTAATTTCTCCTGTATGATTTATAATTTGTGCTTTTCTGTTATTCTTTTAGGAGCACGGACTTTGCTCGTTGCTCGCGTAAAAAAGCCACGAAAGACAAGATCCCCCAACCTTGTCTTCCATGACTCCCATTACATACACTCAACTTGCTTTACAGTTCGAATCCTTCCAGATATGGATTCTCTGCCTCAGAAAACTTCTCTTCCTCAACCATCTGCGCGATTGCCGGGTCAAGTGGCATCTTTCCGAGAACCGGAACATTAAGATCTTCTGCAATCTCATCAATGTGGCTTTCTCCAAATACTTTAATCTCTTTGCCACAATCCGGACACTTCACATAGCTGTAGTTCTCAACAATTCCAAGAACCGGAATATTCATCTGCTTTGCCATTCCATATGCCTTCTTCACGATCATCTGTACAAGATCCTGCGGAGATGTAACGATCACAACGCCATCAACCGGAAGAGACTGGAATACTGTCAGCGGAACATCACCTGTTCCAGGTGGCATATCAACGAAAAGATAATCAAGATCTCCCCACATAACATCTGTCCAGAACTGCTTTACAACACCTGCGATCACTGGTCCCCTCCAGATAACCGGTGCTTCCTCGTCTTCCAAAAGAAGATTGACAGACATGATCTTTGTTCCATCTGCTGCTTCACATGGAAGAATTCCCTGCTCAGTTCCTACTGCCATCTCATGAAGTCCATACATCTTTGGGATAGATGGACCTGTAATATCTGCATCCATGATACCAACATTATATCCTTTTGCTCTCATCATTCTTGCAAGGGATGCTGTCACGAGTGACTTACCAACGCCACCCTTTCCACTGACAACGCCGATCACTTTTTTAATAGATGAATACATGTTCATCGGTTCATGCATATCAACTTTCTTACTTGTGCATGTTCCTGCACTGGCACAGCTGGCGCAGGATTCCTCTGAACATCCTGCTGTTTTCTGCTCTTCTGCCATAATACCATAACCTCTTTTCTACAAATAAATAGTGGTATCATTGTAGCACATTTTCTCACAGAATGATAGGCTGAACCTATGCTTTTATTTTTCTAAGTGTTATACTTATGTCAATTGTTATGTTAATTCTTAATTCATTCTAACTTGAATACAATTAGAAAGGAGTTTTCCTATATGCCAGTAATATCCGAACAACTTAAGCCGATTGACACTGTCAATGGATTCCAGATCCGTCCCGGCTTTTTCCGTGAATTTGGTGCAGTCGCTATCCCGGGTGGTGTCAACTTTACGATTCATACACACGGAGCTACCTCCTGCGAGCTTCTGCTATTTCACCGCAAAGCCGAAGAACCTTACGCCGTGATTCCATTTCCGGAAAGTTACAAGATCGGATTCTGCTATTCCATGATCGTCTTTGATCTGGATATCGAAGAATTTGAGTACGCCTATCGATTGGATGGTCCTTATGATGAAAAGAAAGGACTCCGTTTTGATAAAAACAAAATCCTGCTGGATCCTTATGCGCGCGCCGTCACCGGACAGAGCCAGTGGGGGCATGTAAATAACGCCCAGCATGGTTATCGTGCCCGTGTGGTACAATCCAACTTTGACTGGGGTGACCAACGTCACCATTCTATTCCTATGGAAGACTTGATCATCTACGAGCTACACGTCCGCGGATTTACCATGGATGAAAGTTCCGGTGTTAAGCACCACGGTACATTCGAAGGCCTGCGCGAAAAGATTCCTTATTTGAAAGAACTTGGAGTCAATGCTGTTGAACTAATGCCAATCTTCGAATTTGATGAGATGCGTGATGTACGATTAATTGATGAAAATGAACTTATTGATTTCTGGGGATATAATCCGGTCAGTTTCTTTGCACCAAATACAAGCTACTGTTCTTCTATGGAATATAACCGCGAAGGACTGGAACTCAAGACACTGATCAAAGATCTCCATGACAATGGCATAGAAGTGATCCTCGATGTCGTCTTCAACCACACGGCTGAGGGAAATGAATTCGGTCCGTGCTTTTCTTTCAAAGGCTTTGACAACAACATTTACTATATGTTGACTCCGGACGGACATTATTATAATTTCAGCGGATGTGGAAATACACTGAACTGCAATCACCCTGTTGTACGAGACATGATTTTGGAATGTCTGCGTTACTGGGTCATCGAATACCGTGTAGACGGATTCCGTTTTGATCTTGCTTCCATTCTTGGACGAAATGATGACGGAACCCCTCTAAGCCAGCCACCGCTTCTACGAAGCCTTGCATTCGACTCGATCCTTGGAAATGTAAAACTGATCGCTGAAGCATGGGATGCCGGCGGACTTTATCAGGTCGGTTCTTTCCCTTCCTGGAAGCGCTGGGCTGAATGGAATGGGCGCTACCGTGATGATATGCGCCGCTTTTTAAAAGGAGATGACTTCCTTGCCCGGACTGCTGCAGCAAGAATCACAGGTTCTCCTGATCTATACGATCCTGCTTACCGAGGTGGAAATGCTTCCATCAACTTTCTCACCTGTCATGATGGATTCACGCTTTATGATCTGTACAGTTATAACCAGAAGCATAATGAAGCCAACGGTTGGGGGAACACTGACGGAGCTGACGACAATAACAGCTGGAACTGTGGCATAGAAGGCGAAACAGATGATCCTGCCATTCTGGCACTTCGTAAACGACTGATGAAAAATGCCTGTGCCGTTCTGCTTTGCAGCCGCGGAACTCCAATGTTCCTCTCCGGTGATGAATTTGCAGACACACGTTATGGAAATAATAACCCTTATTGCCAGGATAACCTGATCTCCTGGCTGGACTGGAGTCTCCTCAAAAAAAATAAGGATCTGTTCGATTTCTTTCAATATATGATCCGGTTCCGCAAAGATCATCCTGTCATCCGTAAGGATCTCGAACCAAGTTATCTTGGTGTTCCGGCAATGAGCACGCATGGGCTCACTCCGGATGAGACAAATTTCTCCGGTGACAGCCATGTTGTCTGTGTACGATTCGCAGGCTATAATGAAACAACCCAAAAAGAAGACCTTGTTTATCTGGCTGTAAATTCCGGATGGTTTCCGGTCACACTCACTCTGCCGGAACTTCCTGAACATTACAAATGGAAAGTTGCGGTCAACACCGGCGATCCTAAATGTCAGTTTTTTCACAAAAATTCAATGCCTACGGTAGAATCTAAAATATTTTTAGGTGAACGCTCTGTTATTATTTTCGTTGCTACCGCTATATGAATTAAATTTTTTAGCTGTTTTTCAATATTTTTTAGAATATTTTTGTTTATTTTTGACAAGCTTGTTGTTCGTATAATAAATAACAAGCTTGTCATTTTTTAAACTTTTCTTGATAATTTTTTGATTTATTTGTAGAATATTACTAAATGAAACTCTACTGGTTTGAAGATAGGTTTTTTCAAATACATTTCCTATTTTAAAATCAGTCAGTAATGAACGTTATGGTAAAAGGAGAGGTTTAAAATGAGTAGACTTGAAATCCCAGGTCCAGACAAAGGCCAGCTCGTTGTTGAAGAGCTGTACAAAGATCTGGAACGCAGAATTGAATCCAGCCCTCCGGGATTATGTCCGGTTGACATGACTCGTGCATTTATCGAGATGTGTCAGACACAATCCTGTGGAAAATGTACCCCGTGCCGCGTTGGGCTGTGGCAGTTGAAGAACCTTCTGACAGATGTTATGAACGGTACTGCTACAATGGAGACACTTGATCTGATTGACACATTGTCTGAATCCATCCGCGAAGGATCTGACTGTCCGATCGGATATGAAGCCGGTGCCATGGTACATAAGAGCTTAAGAGACTGTCGCGAAGATTATGAAGAACATGTCCGTCAGGGACGCTGTACCTGCCACTATACACAGCCTGTACCTTGCGTTTCTCTCTGTCCTGCACATGTTGATATCCCTGGATATATCGCACTGACCGGAGAGGGCCGTTACGCTGACGCAATCCGTCTGATCCGTAAGGATAATCCGTTCCCGACAACCTGCGGTTTTATTTGTGAGCATCCTTGTGAGGCCCGCTGCCGTAGAAATATCGTAGATGATGCCATCAATATCCGTGGACTGAAACGTATGGCCGCTGATTATGCAGGCAAGGTTCCGCCACCGGAATGCGCACCTTCCACCGGAAAGCGTATCGCTGTCGTAGGCGGTGGACCTGGTGGACTCAGTGCTGCTTACTACCTGCAGTTGATGGGACATCAGACAACCGTATTCGAGATGCTTCCAAAGCTCGGCGGAATGCTCCGCTATGGAATCCCGAACTACAGACTTCCGAAAGATCGTCTTGACGAAGACATTCAGGCAATCCTTGAGACAGGAGTTCAGGTAGAATTTGGAAAACGTATTGGTAAAGATATCACAATTCAGAGTCTCCGCCAGGAATATGATGCTGTTCTTATTTCCATCGGTGCAAGCACTGATAAGAAGCTTGGTATCGAAGGCGAACAGGCAGAAGGCGTGATCTCTGCTGTGTCCTTCCTTCGTGATGTTGGAGAAGACAAGAGCCCTGATCTTACCGGACAGGAAGTTGCTGTCATCGGTGGCGGTAACGTTTCCATGGACGCCGTCCGCACAGCAAAACGTCTCGGTGCGAAAAAAGTAAGTATCGTTTACAGACGCCGTACTGCAGATATGACTGCTCTTCCGGCTGAGATCGAAGGTGCAGTTGCAGAGGGGATTGAAGTACTCACACTGAAAGCACCATCCAGAATCGAGACTGATGAGAAAGGACACGTTTCAGGTATCTACGTCACACCACAGATGATCAGCAAGATCAAAGATGGGCGTGCAAGTGTCTGTCCGACAGGTGAAGAAGATTTCCTTATCCCTTGTCAGACACTCATCGTTGCAATCGGACAGGATATCGAATCCGAACACTTCGCAGAAGCCGGTGTTCCGGTTTCCCGCGGTAAGATCATGACAGAGCGTTATGGCGGTTTCGACAATATCCCTGGCGTATTCGCCGGTGGAGACTGTGCATCCGGTCCTGCTTCCGTAATCAAGGCAATTGCCGCTGCAAAGGTTGTTGCTGCCAATATCGATGAATATCTTGGTTTCCACCATATCATCAGCTGTGATGTTGAGATTCCAGAACCTCGCTTAAGCGACCGCGAACCTTGCGGAAGAGTTGAACTGACAGAACGCGAAGCATGTAGCCGTGTCTGTGACTTTGAAGGTGTTGAAAACTGTATGACAGAAGCCGAAGCAAAACAGGAATCCCACAGATGCCTGCGCTGCGATCATTTCGGTTATGGTATTTTCAAAGGAGGGCGGAAAGAAAAATGGTAAATGTTACAATTGATAATCAGAAAATATCCGTACCTTCCGGAACTACTATCATGGAAGCTGCGGCAAAGCTTGGAACTCCGATTCCGAAATTATGTTATTTGAAAGATATCAACGAGATTGCGGCCTGCCGTGTCTGTGTTGTTGAAATTGAAGGGAAAGATCGTCTGGTCACATCCTGTAATAACGTTGTAACCGAAGGCATGGTGATCTACACGAACAGTCCGAAGGTACGCATTGCAAGAAGACAGACTGTACAGCTTATCCTTTCCCAGCATGACTGCAAATGTGCAACCTGTGTCAGAAGCGGGAACTGTACACTTCAGCAGGTTGCAAATGATCTGAACCTGATCGATCTTCCGTTCAAAGAACGCTTTGAAGATACACCTTGGGACAAGACATTCCCACTCATCCGTGATTCACGCAAATGTATCAAATGTATGCGCTGTATCCAGATTTGTGACAAGATCCAGGGACTGAACATCTGGGATGTTACAAGTACAGGTTCAAGAACAACGATCAATGTAAACGGAAATAAAAAGATCAATGAAGTCTCCTGTTCTCTCTGCGGACAGTGTATCACTCATTGTCCTGTCGGCGCACTTCGTGAGCGTGATGATACAGAGGATGTATGGAGTGCGATTGCTGACAAGAAGAAAGTGGTGGTTGCACAGGTTGCTCCGGCAGTCCGTGCAGCATGGGGAGAAGCTCTCGGCCTGTCCAGAGAAGAAGCAACAATCGGAAAGATCATGGATGCCTTGAAAAAGATCGGCGTAGATTACGTCTTCGATACTTCTTTCTCTGCTGACCTTACGATCATGGAAGAAGGAAATGAATTCCTGCAGCGCTTCACCAAAGGAGAATTAAAGTTGCGTCCGATGTTCACTTCCTGCTGCCCTGGCTGGATCCGTTTTATCAAATCACAGTACCCACATCTGGTGCCACAGCTGTCCACAGCCAAGTCACCACAGCAGATGTTCGGTGCTGTTATGAAGACTTATTTTGCACAGTCCATCGGTGTCGCTCCGGAAGACATTTACACCGTATCTGTCATGCCTTGCGTAGCGAAAAAAGGTGAACGCAACATGGAACTTTTCTACGGCGAGTATGCCGGACATGACATTGACACAGTTCTCACTACAAGAGAGCTGACAAGAATGATCCGTGCTGCGCATATTGATCCAAAGATCCTGAAAGACCGCGAATGTGATCCGCTTATGAAAGAGTGGTCCGGTGCCGGTGTTATCTTCGGTGCTACCGGCGGTGTTATGGAAGCTGCACTTCGTTCCGCACACTATCTTGTAACAGGACGTAACCCGGATCCGGATGCATTTAAGATCGTCCGCAGTCCATCCTTTGAGACGGGTGTTGTAGAAGCTGAAGTCCAGATCGGTGATGCTACGATCCGCGCTGCTGTTGTCAGTGGTCTTGGAAATGTACGCAAACTGCTTGAAGCAATTGAACATGGTGAAGTACACTACGACTTTGTGGAAGTTATGGCCTGTCCGGGCGGATGCGTCGGTGGAGGCGGCCAGCCGATCCACGACGGCGAAGAACTTGCACACACACGCGGTGCAAACCTCTACTTCCTTGACAAGAACGCCAAGATCCGTTTCTCCCATGAGAACCAGGATGTTATGAAATTGTACAACGATTTCCTTGAGAAACCATTGTCACACAAATCACATATGCTGCTTCATACAGATCATACAAAGTGGGATATGCCTAGATAATAATTCCTATATAAAACAAGAGCCAGAACAGTGAGAAGATGCGGTGCTGTTTCTGGCTCTTGCCAAAATCAGGCAGGACGGATTCATTTTCCCGACCTGCCTGATTCATCATATTCTTATTCTACTGTTACACTCTTTGCAAGGTTTCTCGGCTTATCTACATCAAGTCCCTTTGCAACACTTACATAATATCCGAGCAGCTGCAGCGGAATCACTGCGAGGCTTCCCATAAAGTGCTCATCCACTTTCGGAACATAGACTGTAAAGTCTACCTTGTCTTCCATCTCATAATTGCCATAGTTTGTCACACCCATCAGATATGCGCCACGGCTCTTACATTCCATCATATTGCTGACTGTCTTCTCATACAGCTTGCTCTGTGTCAGAACTCCGATTACGAGAATATTGTCCTCGATCAGACTGATTGTTCCATGCTTTAACTCACCTGCCGCATAAGCCTCAGAATGAATATAAGAAATCTCTTTCAATTTCAGACTTCCTTCCAGACACACTGCATAGTCCACTCCACGGCCTACAAAGAAGACATCATGTGCATTCGCATATTTGGCTGCAAACCACTGGATTCTCTCCTTATCCTGAAGAATCTTCTCAATCTTCTCCGGAATTGTCTGAAGCTCGGAAATGTAATAGCTGTACTGCTCGTCTGTGATCAGTCCTTTCACTTTTGCAAACTGAACTGCAATACAATCAAGAGCTACAAGCTGTGCGCTATATCCCTTTGTTGTAGCAACCGAAATCTCCGGTCCTGCCAGTGTATAGAACACCTTATCTGCCTCACGGGCAATACTGCTTCCAATTACATTTACAACTGCAAGTGTAGCAAGTCCTTTATCTTTCGCCATACGCATAGCTGCCAATGTATCTGCGGTCTCTCCGGACTGGCTGATCACGATAACCAGACCATCCTTCACAAGCGGCATCTCACGGTAACGGAACTCAGATGCAAGCTCTACTCGAACCGGAATCTGAGCCAGCTCCTCGATCACATACTGAGCCTCAACTCCTACATGCCATGCAGAACCGCACGCAACAATGTAAATCTGGCTGTATTTCTTAATCTCTTCCTCTGTAATATCAATATCCGTAAAGTCGATCACTCCGTCTTTCACAACAGAATTCAGAGTATCACGGATTGCTTTCGGCTGCTCATAGATCTCTTTCATCATGAAATGCTCGAAACCGGCCTTCTCTGCTGCCTCTGCATCCCATTTGATCTCTGTTGTCTCTTTCTCGATCTCATCACCATTGAGATCATAGAAATGAGCCTCTCCCGGAACAAGCTTTGCAAACTCAAGGTTTCCGATATAGTATACATTTCTTGTGTATTTCAGGATTGCCGGTACATCAGATGCAACATAAGTCTCGCCATCTGCAATACCGATGATCATCGGGCTGTCTTTTCTGGCAACCCAGATCTCTCCCGGATAATCCTTGAACATCAGCTCAAGTGCATAAGAACCACGTACACGAACCATAGTCTTGGCAATCGCATCGATCGGTCCTAAATTATATTTCTTATAATAGTAGTCAACCAGTTTGATCACTACTTCTGTATCTGTATCACTGTAGAATGTATAACCATGCTTTAACAGCTTCTCTTTCAACTCTGTATAGTTTTCGATAATACCGTTATGTACTCCGACAACCTCAGCCTCAACTGTACCGGATCCACTTCTCTCACAGTTTCCGGATACATGCGGATGTGCATTGATCTGACTTGGCTCCCCATGAGTCGCCCAGCGTGTATGACCGATACCGCAAGTTCCCTTGAGTGCCTTACCACTGTCTGTCTTCTCTGAAAGATTACTCAGACGTCCCTTCGCCTTAACAACCTGTGCAAGATGCTCTCCGTCACGCACTGCAAGACCTGCTGAATCATATCCTCTGTATTCCAGCTTAGACAATCCGTCCAACAGAATCGGAGCTGCCTGATGGTTTCCTGTAAATCCTACGATTCCACACATAAATAATTCCTCCTATTAACTATCTGCAGTTACTGTTCACACGATGTGCGACCAGCAACGCATCTCGCCATTTTAAATCGCCTTTGGCGATGGGGCGAGATGCATTCAAGCCAAAACATGCATCCTCCGTGTCAATCAGCGAAGTGATTGACACGGGAGTGAACAGTAACTATCTGCATCCCTCTCTACAAATAGTTATATACATTTCCATGTTGTTTTCCCTTTTCAATGAGCCTATCACTTTCGTAATTGTTACAAAAAAGTTAAATAACTCATTCGTTAGTGTAACACAGATAGGCGAAATAGGGAAGTAAAAAATGCATTTTCTTAATCACTTTCCCATCACTACAGTGGCCAGTCCGGGAACCTTCCGTTCACGATCGCATGCATGATTCTGTCCTTCGCCCCTGGCGTCTCCCTGTTGATCTGCTCCATCAACTGTTTTGCATACGCTCTTTTTGTTGAACCGTCTACCGGACACGTATTCTTAACCACACGGATTCCCTGGTCTGCAACAAAGTGCGCTACACCTCGCTCCGGAACATACATCATCGGACGGATCACCGTCACTCCCGCTTCCGGCAATTCTGTCACTGGTGGGAATGCATAGAACCGACCTTCATAGATCAATGACATCAATGCTGTCTCTATAAAATCATCCTTATTATGTGCATATGCCATCTTATTGATTCCAAGCTCTCCCAGCCGTTGATACATCGCACCCTTCCGAAGCTTTGCACACAAAGAACACGGTCTTGTATCCTTATTCTCCTGAAATACGATCCGGGCAATCTCTGTATCGACCTGCTCATAAGGAATCTCCAGGTGCTTACAAAACTCTGCTACACCCGTAAAATCCATCCCTTCAAATCCTACATTGCAGGTAATCGCAGATAATTCGAACCTCTTCGGGTAAAATTCCTGCAACAGCTTCATCGCATAAAGCAGAGTCAGGGAATCCTTGCCGCCGGAAACACCTACTGCAATCCTGTCACCGTCTTCTATCATGTTGTAATCTTGTATCGCCTGACGGATCAGACTTAATAATTTCTGTTGTTTCATCTTTCCTCAACTACTACTTTGCATCTTTCTATGCTCATCACATAACCTTCCAAATATTAGTTTCATAATATCACTTTTCCATAATACTTTACAACAATTTTGCGAAATTCAGGTTGCGGATTTTGTAAGCACCTCTTATACTTTATTATTATGTATGATACAAGGGTCAAAAGGTCATGCGTTTCTTGCTTGCATGAAAAAGCATGACTTATTGACCCGCAAAACACCGAAAAGTAGCCATTTTTCGTAGAAAAATGAGCGGATTTGAGGTGTTTTAGGATTGCGAGAGCATGAAATGCGAAGCAATCCGTGTATCATAGGGGTCAAAATACCTTTTGACCCCAACATCTTATGTATAAATGCGGAGGGATGAAAGCATGAAGATACTTCTGATCAATGGGAGTCCTAAAGGTAAAAGAAGTAATTCATTAAAGCTTGCATACAGTTTCATTGAAGGATTTAAAAATGGATGTACGGATGATGAAGAAAGCATCTCCATCGATGAACTCCATGTAGCTTCAATGAATATAGCTGCGTGTAAAGGATGCTTTGCGTGCTGGCAGAAAACGCCTGGCATATGCTGTATCAAGGATGATATGCAAAAGGTTATTGGAAAATTGATTGATGCTGATCTTATTCTGTGGTCTTTTCCACTGTACTATTTTAATGTCCCAGGTATCTTAAAGAATTTGATCGACCGTCAGCTTCCTATGAGCCTTCCTTTTATGAGTTCAAAACAGAACGGCTACGGAAGCGGAAGTCATGACTCCAGATATGATATGGAAGGTAAAAGGCATGTTCTGATTTCCACCTGTGGCTTTTATTCTGCTGCTGGAAACTATGACAGTGTATTGCGGATGTTTGATCATTTTCTCGGCAAAGGAAATTATACGACCATCTTTTGTGGTCAGGGAGAATTATTCCGTGTAAAAGAATTGTCTGCAAGAACAGATGAATATCTTTCCACTGTAAAATGTGCCGGCTCAGAATATGCAATAACCGGAACAATCTCTGAAGAAACAAATGCAATACTCCACACGCTTTTATATTCCAGAGATGTGTTTGAAAAAATGGCAGATGCCAGCTGGGACATCAGTAAAACGACCGGAGAAAAAGAACCGGATGATCTTGTATTTACCCGGCAAATGGCCGCTCTTTATAATAAAGATGCCTACGATGGAAAAGACCGCGTGCTTGAGATTCACTTTACCGATTTGGATCACACCTACCAGATTCAGCTTAGCAAGACAGGAAGCGAAGTATTTACTGATGGACGTCTTTCTCCAACTACTCGCATAGATACGCCTTTTACTGTATGGTCAGCTATTTCCCGTGGAGAAATCGGTGGCGCAGAAGCATTGGGGAAACAGATGTATACGGTATCCGGCGACTTTTCCTTGATGATTGATTGGGATAAAATCTTCGGAAGCGCATCTGTGGTCAAAAAAACAGAGAAAACATCTCAAAATACAATTAAACAGAAAAATCCTTCTATGACGACAATGCTGATACCATGGATTACGTTCTGGATCGCTGTTTCTATTCATCCGGAAGTCGGAGCTATGATAACACTACTTGTGGTCGCAACAGTACCGTTTATTATGAGAAAACATAAATTTGTCATCTGGGATCAGCTCTCTATGGCAGCTGTTGCTATACTTTCTGCAGCGGCAAATATAACCGGAAACGGAGTTCTTCCAACAAACATCGGATATCTTGTATTTGGACTCTTCTGGCTGCTTTCATGCCTGACAAAAGAACCTTTATGTGCTGCATATGTAAAATATAATTACGGGGGTGAAAATGCGCATCAGAACCCTCTCTTTATGAAGACAAATTATATTCTTGCCGCGGCATGGGGCACGCTATATGTACTGACAGCAATCTGGACCTTTCTGTTTAAGAAAGCCGGGTTTGGAAATGTACTTATCCTTGTGAATAATCTGATTCCTATATTGATGGGGATTTTCACAGCATGGTTTGAAAAATGGTATCCTGCACGGATGGCAAGAGGCAAGAGAAAATAGTATTTTCTCTTGCCTCTTGTTATTCTCAACTGTTATTTCACTAATTCTTTGCTTTATAAGGTCAGACTATCGGTACTTAGGATAAATCTTTTCTCTGCGCTGACCGAGATATACATCTTCAACTTCGGTTCTGTCCCTGACGGGCGCACCACGATCGAACAATGATCTTCCAGCAAGAATTTCAGCACATCTGACTTCGGCAAACCATCCAGACCGGACGTATAATCCAGTACTTCAACAACCTTCTTTCCACCGAATTCTTTGATTTTTCCGCGGAATGTCTGCATGATATTCTGCATTTTGTAAAACCTGCACTTCCGTTAAATTCGTAGCTGTGTAAAGTGTTCAGGCAATAACCATATATCTTATACAACTCTTCCAGCTTATCAAGCAGGCTGATTCTCTGCGCAGCGTAATAACTGAACATCTCACAGATCATATAGGCACCATCTACGCCATCCTTATCTCTGACATAGGAGCCGGTCAGATAACCATAGCTTTCCTCGAAGCCAAACACATAACTGGCTGCCTTGCTTGATTGTTCCAGCTTACCAATCTGCTCTCCGATAAATTTAAATCCTGTCAGAATATTGATTGTACGCAGACCATAGTGTGCTGCAATCCGTTCTGCCATATCCATCGTCACAATTGTCTTGACCATAACCGGATCATCCAGCATCTTCCCATGCTTCACACGCTGACTGCAAATATAATCCAAAAGAAGAAGCCCCGTCTGATTTCCTGTCAGCAGTTCATACTCACCAATATTATTTTTCACGGCAATACCGACACGGTCACAATCCGGATCCGTTGCCAGAAGAAGGTCTGCATGGCACTTTTTCGCATATTCCATTCCAAGCTCCATTGCTTCCTGGATCTCTGGATTTGGATACGGACACGTTGGAAAGTTTCCATCCGGCTGTTCCTGCTCTTTCACTACAGTAATATTTGTATACCCCATTTCTTTCAAAGTCCGGGTAACCGGTTTCAGCCCGGTGCCATTCAAAGGACTATACACGATTGCAACATCCTTATTAACTTTTTCACCGAATAAAACTGACTGATGTTTTACTTCATTTATAAAAGCAGTATAAACCTCATCCCGGATATAACGGATGTTTCCTTTTTTAACGCCATCCCCTGAATCACCGTTCTCTGAATGCCCTTGACAAATTCTGTACTGCAGTACAGATCTCGGAATAAGGTACCGCTGGCATAAACTCGATCAACACGTAATTGCTGTCTGCCAATGTAAGCAATTTGTCTTCTTCAAGCAGACGGATCACACTATTCGAGTAGAAAATCTCCTGTCCTGTCCAAATCTGAATTTGTTGTCTATGCTTCACCTTTCCATCCGGACCTTTCACCGGGCGATTGGCACGACGCATCAGTTCATCCCGGAGTTGTCTCAGCTTCTCCGGATTTTTATTTGGAAATGCCCTGGAATAATGTGAAGTAGCAAATACATCTGTAATCCCCTGTCTTCTTGCTATGGAGAGCATCTGAAGACTTTCCTTCATAGAAGCCGCCCCATCATCCCCCCCGGCAAGATATGGCTATGTACATCAATCATCTTTAGTCAATCCTTTATAAAAAAATAAAAGAGACACTATAAATAATTCTATTGTGCCCCCTTACATCATTTCTTTTTCATTTTCCACGGTAAATAGGATATTTCATTTTTTAATACTGTCAAGTACTTTTTTTTTAGATTTTGATAAACTCTATATTTTTGGGGTTAAAATTTGTTTATTTTTTCATTTTGGGTTCAAAAATCAGTGAAGCCAAATATCCAAAGATAAGTGCTGCGCTGATTCCGGCAGCACTTGCCTTGAACCCTCCCAGGAAGATTCCGAGGAATCCATTTTTATCAACAGCTTCCTTCACACCTTTCCACAGGACATTTCCGAATCCCAGAAGTGGAACGCTTGCGCCTGCTCCTGCAAATTTTACAAATGGTTCGTATACCCCAATAAATCCAAGCACTGCGCCTGTGCAGACGAGTAATACCATAACACGTCCCGGCATCAGCTTTGTTCTGTCCAGGAGAATCTGCACTGCAGCGCAGATGAGACCTCCGATTAAAAATGCTTTTATATAATCCATTTTTCTATTCCTTTTCTTTTTTTTACACACACTTAGCACATTTTTTACTTCTTCCTATTATAATAGGGCTTTTCAACAGTGTTCGATCATAATCGCATGCGCAATTCCAGGCACACTTGCTCCTTCATTGAAGCTGACCGTTGACATCAATGCACCGGTCGGCACGAAGAGTATCTTTCTCCATTCTCCATTCTCAAGCTTTGGCAGAATATATGAAGCCAGTGTTGATGCCGCGCATCCACAGCCGCTTCCTCCGGCATGTGTATCCTGTGTCTCCTGGTCAAAGATTGTCATTCCACAATCCATATGCTTTTTTCTGATATCATATCCTCTGCTTTTCATTAGGTCAAAAAGTATGGATTGACCAATATATCCAAGATCACCTGTTATGATCTGATCGTAATCTTCCTGTGTACGTCCAAGATCCTGAAAATTACGGTAGATGGTATCGGTTGCAGCAGGAGCCATACATGCCCCCATATTCTGTGAATCTTTCAATCCAAAGTCCACGATCTTCCCTATCGTGACGCCGGTGATCCGGATGTGCCGGAACTGAGATTTTCTTTGATGTTGCTTATCGGAATGTATTTTATTCAGATGGCTTCCTACAAGGAAAGCCCCGCTGGCTGTCACGGTCCAGTGTGCGGAAAGTGGTCTCTGGTTCGCATATCCTAACGGAAATCGAAATTCTTTCTCTGCACTTCCGAAATGGCTGGATGTTACTGCCAGCATGTAATCTCCGTATCCTGCTGCCACACTCATTGCTGCTAATGCCAGTGCTTCTCCTGATGTGGAACATGCGCCATACAGGCCGAATATAGGAATCTGCAGATTTTCAACGCCCATAGAAGTTGCAATCCCTTGTCTGAGAAGATCTCCACCAAAGAGATAACGCACAGACTTCGGATCTACATGTGACTTTCCAAGCGCCAGTACACAGGCTTCCTTCTGCATGTTGCTTTCGGCTTCCTCCCAGGTCTCTGCCCCAAACAGATCATCCTCATTTGTCAGATCGAAGTATTTTCCAAGCGGTCCCTGAGATTCTTTGCTTCCGGCAACAGATGCTGCGCTTAGAAGATAAGGTGCTTTTGTGAATACAATGCTCTGTGCTCCACGAAGCTGGGACAGATGAAAAGGACCACACTCTGATTCAACTGCCTGGTTTTTGTTTCCCGTATCATTCATATCATTTCCTCATTTCTGATGTTTCATTATTTATTTTTAAGGATATTATTTTCATTTTTGTGAAAAACTATGTGTAGAATTTAAAAACAAAAAGAAGGGATTTTCATTTATGGACAAAATAGAACAATTGAAGCAACAGAAGCAATACGAAGCCTATGTCAAAAAGAAAACACCACAGCACAATGTGTGGTTTAACATGATGAAGGCGTTCTTCCTTGGTGGAACGATCTGCCTGATTGGACAATGTATTTATCATTTCTGTGAATTGAAAAAACTTTCCCCGGATGACTGCAGCAGCTGGACTTCTATTCTGCTCATTCTCCTGAGTATCCTTCTCACCGGTGCCGGAATTTATCCACTGCTTGCCAAATGGGGCGGTGCAGGTGCACTTGTTCCGATTACCGGCTTTGCCAACTCTGTTGCTGCACCTGCGATTGAATATAAGAAGGAGGGGCAGGTTTTTGGTATTGGTTGTAAGATCTTCACGATTGCCGGGCCTGTGATCTTGTATGGAATTGTGACAAGTTGGGCGCTTGGAGTTGTATATTGGGTATGGACGTTGATGTGAAACAAGAAATGTGTTAGATAAATGTATTAGGAAGCCGCTATTCACGGCTTCCTAATCTTTCTTTAAAATCTGTATAATCAAATACGGTTAGCTGCTGCATGGTTCTGTCAGCATGTCTGATCCAGATATCCGGTAATGGCATCCCGTTAAATGTATTGTTTTTGCAAGTCGTATAAATCGCCATATCTCCAAACAGAAGAAGATCTCCGTATTCCGGTAATTTGCTGAATTTATAGTCTCCGATCACATCCCCTGACAGACAGGTTGGACCTCCTAACCGGACTGTAATCCCACTATCTGTTGTCTCATCCGATGCTCCCAGAAGCGGTGGGCGATAAGGCATTTCCAGTACATCCGGCATATGGCAGGCGGCACTGGCATCTACGATTGCAATCTGTGTGTCTCCATTTTTCAGAACATCCAGCACACTGGTCAGAAGAAATCCTGCATTTAATGCCCAGGCTTCTCCGGGTTCCAGATAAACCTCTACCTTCCATTCTTCCTGTGCCATTCGAATGCATTGCTCCAGTCGCTCAATATCATATCCGGGTCTCGTAATATGATGACCACCGCCAAAATTGATCCATTTCACTTTGGCAATCAAATCACCGAACTGTTTCTTTACGGAAGCAAGGGTTGTCTCCAGATCATCCGAGTCCTGCTCACAGAGGGTATGGAAATGAACCCCATCCAAAAGTTCCATCAACTCCGGATTCTTCACAATTGCTTCATCCCACTGTACTCTTGTTGTACCCATGCGGCTTCCCGGTGCACAAGGGTCATAAATCTTATGTCCCTCCTGGGTAGAGCATTCCGGATTGATCCTGAGTCCCACGCTTTTTCCTGCCTCTTTCGCCATTCTTCCAAAGCGAAGAAGCTGGGACGGAGAATTAAATACAATATGATCGGCATACTGAAGAAGTTCCTCGAATTCATCCGCCCGGTAACCTGCACAGAATACATGAACTTCTTTTCCCGCCATTTCCTCTGCCCCTAATCTTGCCTCATACAATCCACTGGCCTCTGTACCCGCCAGATACGGTTCAAAAAAAGGATAACAATCATAATTACTGAATGCTTTCTGTGCCAGAAGCATCTTACATCCTGTCCGTTCTGCTACTTCACCGAGCAGTTTTGCGTTTTCTATAAGTGCTTTTTCATCCAGTATATAGCAAGGTGTTTTGATGTTCTGAAATTCCGGCGGAATAATTCCGCCGGTGGCTGTAAATGGTGCTCTTTTATCTAATCTTTCCATCAGTCTACCAACTTCGGATCATGATTTTCACTGCGCGGCAGACCATAACGGTCAAGTGCGTCCAGGAACGGATCCGGATCAAATTCCTCTACGGTATATACACCCGGTCTGATCCATTTTCCAGTCAGCATCATCAATGCTCCGCACATTGCCGGAACACCTGTTGTATAACTGATTGCCTGGCTTCCAACCTCATGGTAGCATTCCTGATGATCGCATACGTTATAGATATAGTAAGTCTTCTCTTTTCCATCTTTTACACCGGTAAAAATACAGCCGATATTTGTTTTTCCTTTTGTGCGTGGACCAAGACTTGCCGGATCCGGAAGAAGTTCTTTCAGGAACTGGATCGGAACGATTTCCTGTCCATTGTACTGGATCGGTGTTGTAGAAAGCATTCCCACATCCTCAAGACAACGCATATGATCTAAATAGCTTTGTCCAAAAGTCATAAAGAAACGAATACGTTTCACACCTGGAATTGTTTTTGCAAGAGACTCTATTTCCTCATGGTGAAGCAGATACATGTCCTTGTCTCCGACCTGATCAAAGTTGTATTCTCTCTTAATATCCATCGGCGGGATTTCTACCCAATGTCCGTTTTCCCAGTAACTTCCCGGTGCACTTACTTCACGAAGATTGATTTCCGGATTAAAGTTTGTCGCAAATGCATAGCCATGATCACCGCCATTGCAATCCAGAATGTCAATGGTATCAATCTGATCAAATTCATGTTTTAATGCGTATGCACAATATGCCTGTGTAACACCCGGGTCAAATCCGCATCCAAGCAGTGCTGTAAGACCTGCATCTTCAAATTTTTTGCGGTATGCCCACTGCCAGGAATAATCAAAATATGCTGAAAATCCTTCTTCTTTACAGCGTTTTTCGTAAATCGCACGCCACTTCGGATCATCCGTATCTTCCGGCTCGTAGTTTGCTGTATCCATATAATTTACGCCACATGCCAGACACGCATCCATAATCGTCAGATCCTGATATGGAAGCGCAATGTTCATTACCAGATCCGGTTTGTAATCATTGATCAGTTCGATCAGCTGATCCACATCGTCTGCATCAACCTTGGCTGTCGTAAGAACTGTTTTTGTCTTTCCTTTCAGCTTTTCTGCAAGTGCATCACATTTTTCCTTTGTACGGCTTGCGATACAAAGTTCTGTGAAGACCTCATCTGCCTGACAACATTTCTGAATTGCTACACTGGCTACTCCTCCGCAGCCGATTACAAGTACTCTGCTCATAACTCTTCTCCTTTTCTTCAACAGTTGTATATTTATAATTGCTCTCTTATAAGTTGCCGGTTTATTTTGCAATTGCAAGAAGCAGTTCACGAAGAACCTTACATGCTGTTGCGGTTGAGACACCACTTGCATCCAGCATAGGAGCAAGTTCATTCACATCCGCTCCTACTACATTTGCCTGCGCAACTGTACGGATGGCTTCAAGAAGCTCTAAGAAAGTTACTCCCCCCGCCTCCGGAGTCCCTGTTCCCGGAAATACTGCCGGATCCAGACAATCCAGATCAATTGTAAAATAAATTGGTACATTTTTCTCTTTCAGTTCTTTTACAGTCTCTTCCAGTCCGTCAAAAGAAAGTGGATGGAAATCTGTATGCTGCGCGGCAAATCTAAATTCTTCTCTCTCTCCGCTTCGGATACAGAACTGATGAATACGTCCGTCTCCCAGAAGATCATGGCATCTTCGCAGAACGCATGCATGACTCAATCTGGCTCCCAGATAATCATCCCTTAAATCTGCATGTGCATCAAAATGGATGATGTGTAGATCCGGATATTTCGCAGCTACAGCGCGTACTGCTGCCAGCGTCACCAGATGTTCTCCTCCCAGAAGCAATGGAAATTTATCTGATTTCAATATTTCTTCTGCTCTCTTTTGAATATCCGAAAGCGCCATTTCACTGCTTCCAAAGCAAAGTTCCAGATCCCCGCTGTCAAATACACTGATATCCATAAGGTCTCTGTCCTGATATGGACTGTAAGTTTCAAGTCCGAAACTCTCATGACGCATAGCTGCCGGACCGAATCTTGCGCCCGGACGAAAACTTGTCGTCGAATCAAATGGCGCACCATAAAGGACAATCGATGCTTCCTCAAAGCTGCTTTCGCATCCGATAAAAGTTTCTATATTCGGTAAAATCATGAATTATTCCTCCACTTCTTTCAGCATATCTTCCAGAAATGCCGGAAGGTAAAATGCTCCTTTATGGAGTCTTGTTGTATAGTAACGTGTACGAAGATTTAATGCATTCCATGCTTCTGCGTCCAGATCATCTACGGGATGATATTTTTTGCTGGCAAATCCAAACAACCAGTAACCTGCGGCAAAGGTTGGGATATGTGCCTGATAAACACGACTGATCTGAAATGTACTGGCAATTCTTTTATGGCTTCGCTGCATTGCATGTGCATCTTCTGCGTAGAATGGACTTCCCTGCTGGTTGACCATAATTCCATCCTCTTTCAGCGCATTGTAACAATTTCCATAGAATTCGCGGGTAAACAATCCTTCCGATGGGCCAAACGGATCAGAAGAATCTACGATAATAAGATCATATTTTGCCTCGCATCTTCGGATAAAACGGAGTGCATTTTCGTAATGAAGATGTACTCTTCTGTCATCCAGTCTGCATGCATTTTCCGGAAGGTATGCACGACATGCTTCGACAACCATCGGATCCATTTCTACCAGATCAATATGTCTGACTCTGTCATATCTGGTCAGCTCACGAACGACACCGCCATCTCCGGCTCCAATCACCATAATCTCTTTTGCTTCTTTATGGATCGCCATCGGCACATGCGTGATCATCTCGTCATAAATAAATTCGTCACGTTCTGTCAGCATTACATTTCCGTCCAGAGTCAGAACACGGCCAAATTCCGGTGTCTCAAAAATATCAATTCTCTGATAATCACTCTGTCTGGAAAAGAGCTGACGGTTTACCCGGATACTGTGTTTCACATCCGGTGTATGGAATTCTGAAAACCACATTTCCATTGTTATTACCTCCCTGTCAGAACATTCAGTTTCAAAATATCCGGATCTTCCGGTCCGGTCATATTACAACCCTTCGCTTTTGCATACTCGATATAATCCAGAATTTCTGCTGTAATGCGTTCCCCAGGCGCAAGGATCGGAATTCCAGGCGGATAACACATCACAAATTCACTACAGACCATACCTTCTGTTTCCCTGAGTGGCAGACTGCACTTATCTGCATAAAAAGCATCCTGTGGGCTGGTCACTACCTGAGGATCAATATATTCCTGACTCAGAAGTCCTGTTCCGTCTGTCTGAAAACGTCTGCGGATCTCTGCAAGTGCACTCACAAGCCGTTCTACTTCCTGTGCGCGGTCTCCGATCGAAAGGTAGGCAAGAATATTTCCGATATCTCCAAATTCAATCTGAATGTCGTATTCGTCACGCAGAATATCATAAACTTCAATCCCAGCAAGTCCGATATCTAACGTATGTACACTTAATTTTGTAATATCAAAATCAAAAACAGAATTTCCATTTACCAGTTCTTTTCCAAATGCATAATAACCACCGATTGCATTGATTTCTTCTCTGGCATATTCTGCCATATCTGCTACCTGATGGAAAATCTGACGGCCACGCTGTGCAAGATTCCTTCTTGAAATGTCAAGACTCGACATCAGAAGATAGCTTCCTGATGTTGTCTGTGTCAGATTGATGATCTGCCGCACATACCCGGCATGTACGTCCGGACCTGTAAGAAGCAGACTCGACTGTGTAAGACTGCCTCCGCTTTTGTGCATGGATACAGACGCCATATCTGCGCCTGCTTCCATAGCTGAAACAGGAAGTCCGCCACCGAAATAAAAATGTGTTCCATGCGCTTCGTCTACCAGACACATCATTCCTGCCTCATGTGCCATCTTGACAATTGCTCGCAGATCACTGCATATTCCATAGTAAGTCGGATTATTTACTAACACTGCAACTGCCTTTGGATGTTCTTTTATCGCTTTTGCTACCTGTTCTCTCTGCATTCCCAGGGAAATCCCAAGCCGCTGGTCTACCTCCGGATTTACATAAACAGGGATTGCACCACATAAAACAAGTGCATTCAACACACTCCTGTGAACATTACGTGGCAATATGATCTCATCTCCACGTTTGCAGGCAGTCAGAACCATTGTCTGTACAGAACTTGTCGTGCCCCCTACCATTAAAAATGCATGTGCTGCTCCAAAGGCATCTGCTGCCAGTTCTTCTGCTTCCCGTATTACAGATACCGGATGGCAGAGATTGTCCAGTGGTTTCATACTGTTGACATCGACGCCTACACATTTTTGTCCGAGAAATTCTGTCAGCTCCGGATTTCCTCTTCCCCGTTTATGACCAGGGACATCAAATGGCACAACTCTCATTCGCCGGAAAGTCTCCAAAGCCTCATGGATCGGTGCATGATTCTGGTTTAATTTAAAACGACTCCCTTTCATATTTCCTCTCTTTCCAGGTTCCTTTGTCAAAACACTTTCTTAATACAGAAAAAACGCAGATAAGGGCGCTAAGCCACAAACCTGCGTTCGGTATATATTCGTCTGTTTTATTCTCAGCTGTAACAGAAAAGGCAATATCTTCTCTTAGATTTTTAAATAAAACTTCTGGATCATGCGTGTCAGAGTCTATATAGCAATTATACTTTTACTACTCTTATTGACCGTTTCACAAGTCTGCGCGTCTGGCGCATAAGGCTATCAAAGAAACCTACTTATAAAATTAGAGCTTTTCACTCAATCAATAAGGCAACCAAAGTTACCATAATCGGCAGTGGACCCGGCTGTCCGTATGGCCTTAACCTCGCTGGGTGGTCCGAAACAATTGCTTTGAAAAGACTCTGTCTGTTACTCTGCATCTTCGTCTCTCAAAATCGACTATAGCATAACATGTTAAAAAAACACTGTCAAGAATTTCTCCCATCTATTCGTTACTTTCTTGCAGTAATTCTTGTATTAAATTAAGGTTCGAATCAGAATGTTCCAGTTCTCTTGAATAACGATACACCGTATCTATCACATCATTTATATCTAGCACTTTTTCTTGCTTCATCCACTGTGCCATCAGAAGTTCATGGATCAACAGAGTGCTGACAACAGCCATCTGTGCTTTCGCAAACGCTTCTCCGTCGTATACTGCACCGCAAAAATAGGTACTGATGAAATATACAAGGAGCTGTTCATACTGTATTTCATACTCCAGCATTTCTTTCGCCATCCAAGCATGAAATTCTTGTATCATCTCTACATAACGTTTTTCATCTATCTTTTCGTTTACATTTCCATATAATAGTTTCTTTGCTTCTTGAAGATAAGACTCCCAATCCGCTCTTAAATGTTCCATCTGATACTGATTTTGAAACATCTTTCTACTATATGTATAGTAATCCACTTCTGCAAGAGCATTTTTCACTTCCCGCACGCCTTCTTCAGCCTGATAGTAATCAAATACATCATCCATCGAGAATATATCTTCTTCGTCAATACATTCCTGCAGATCACGTGCAATCGCCAGAATAAGAGCTGCTCGCAGATTCAGCTTTTTCTCTCTGTCCTGTAAAATCTCAATCATCACATCTCTTGCATCTAACAGTTTCGAATATAAAAACGGATCAAAATCTTCATAATCTTCTTCCTCATCTGTTTCATAAGTAAGAAAATGTACCGGTTCTTTTTTATTCATCAGGATTCTCGCCACTTCCGGACAGGATACAGAAAGTGTAACCTCCCGCACATCTTCAAATTCTTCAATATGTCTTGGATACAATTTACAGGTTCTGCACAGGCTCTCTTCTCCCAGTGCGGTATACATATCACAGAGGTTTGATTGATTCAGGAAAGCACATCTTCTGTCTTTATCCTGCTTGAATGTTCCTTCTTCCCAGTTGACAGATTCTTTCAAACGCTCTGCAAATGTACCTGTCTCATTTTTATAGTTTTCTAATGAAGCATCATCTGCAACGATCTGCCATCCGGCACAACAAGTGTCCTCACACTTTCCTGCAACACAGCTAAATTCATGATAATAATCCGGGATTGTATATAACATTGATCTACTTTTATCCATTCCTTTCGCTTTTCTGATCGTCTATAGAATTTCCGACCTGTTTTATTATAGCACGCACTTTTAAGAAATGGTTATAAAAAAACGTATCAAACTGACTGGATTTCAATTATCACTATTGAATATCCGGTCGATTTGATACGTTTTATTATTTTCTTAGAAATTTAATTATTTCTTTTTCTCATACAGGAACTCTTCTGGAAGTGTTACATTAAAGTCATGTGCCAGTTCGCGGAAGTTCTCCGGTGTGATTGTCTGAATCTTTCTTGGTGTCATAGAAAGAATCTTCACAAGGATCTCTGCTGACTTCTCTACTGTATGCATAAGACCGAATGTAAGATCGAAGTCTTCTCCTGAACAGAACATTCCATGATGTGCCCAGATAGCAACATCGTATTTCTCCATCAGTTCAGCTGTCTTCTCTGCGATTGCTCTTCCGCCCGGAACCATCCAGCCTACAACTCCAACTCCGTCCGGGAATACAACCGGACACTCTGTTGCTGACTCCCAAAGTTCTCTTGTAAATACCTGATCATCCAAAGGAAGAACGAATGTCAGTGCGATTGTATTTGTTGTATGTGCATGGTAGATTACACGATGTTTTCCGTTTGTGATTCTCTTCTTCACTTCATGGTTCATCAGATGAGTTGGAAGCTCACTTGTCGGTCTTCCACCTTCTACCAGCCCCCAACGGATTCTGTATTTTGTTCCTGTATAATCAATCTCAATGATTGCAAGACATACTTCAGGATCAACGATAATATTTCTGAAATACTTTCCACTTCCTGTTACAAGGAAGAATTCTCCTGCAAGTCCCGGAACCTCTGTTCCGATCTCTGTCCATTCTCCTGATTCATTCAGACGTGGTCTGATCAACTCAACCTCTTCTGGTTTCAGACGATAACTTAAATTACCACCATTTCTCTCATGCCATCCCTGAAGGAATCCGTCATTTGCCATTTTTATAAAATCCTGTACAAACTTCGCATCTAAAATCTTCATATTATTTTACTCCTCCTGTTTTTACTCATTTACTGCAATGTTGTTTTATGTGGTTTGTTTCTTCTTCACTATTGTTTTCTTGTGGTTTCTATTTGTATTATAGATAGTTTTATGTGGTTTGTAAACACTTTTTTCAAAAAAATTGTACAATCCGAAAGACATTAACATAAATCAAGCCTATCATGCTATAATTCTGAACTATATCAGGAGGTACTATAATAAAATTATGAAACGTAGAGCACTAAAGGCAGCCTTTCCACGAACAATCCCTATTATGACTGGGTTCATTTTTCTTGGAATGGCTTATGGAATATATATGAATGCATCTGGTTTTTCTTTTATCTACCCATTTTTCATGAGTATGTTGATTTTCGGCGGATCACTGGAATTTGTCTGCGTTGAGATGCTGCTTAGTCCATTTGCACCTGTTCAAGTACTGATCATGGCTGTGATGATCCAGGCCAGACATCTTTTCTATGGACTTTCCATGTTAGATAAATTCAAAGGACTTGGATGGAAGAAGTATTATCTGATTTTCGGAATGTGTGATGAGACCTTCTCTGTCAATTACACCTCTGAGATTCCCGAAGATGTAGACCGCGGATGGTTTTATTTTTTTGTTACATTATTGAACCAGTTCTATTGGGTGGCTTCCGCAACGATTGGTGGAATCATTGGTTCTCTTCTTAAATTCGACACATCAGGAATCAGTTTTGTCATGACAGCTATGTTCGTTGTAATTTTCCTGGATCAGTGGATGAAAGAAAAAATCCATGTTTCTTCTATGATTGGAATCCTGGTTTCGCTTGTATGTCTGATTCTCTTCGGAGCAGATTCCTTTATGATTCCGACAATGATACTGATTGTACTTCTACTGACAGTACTTCGAAAGTGGCTGGAACAATACGACAAACTTAAAGAAAAGGAGGAGCCGACCAAATGAGTAGCATGACTTTGGCACAACAGATAATTACAATCGGAATGTGCATACTTGGAACAATGGCAACGCGCTATCTTCCTTTCTTTATTTTTAAAGAAAATAAAAAGACACCGGAATATATCCAGTATCTTGGTAAATTTCTTCCTTCTGCTGTTTTCGGAATGTTAGTTATCTATTGTCTGAAAAATGTAGAATTACTGCACGGAACTCATGGAATTCCGGAAGGAATCTCCATTCTTGTCACCGCAGTACTTCATATATGGAAGAAAAATATGTTTCTATCCATTGCAGGTGGAACTATCTGTTATATGTTGATATTATATTTTCTATAATAATCTCTATAGCGAAAAGGTCTGAGACCACATGTGCTTACACATTAGCGGTTGCTGTTCTCACTTCGTGCGATCAGCAACCATTTCTAATCTCATAACTCTTCTCATAGCTCTTACGGCTTGCATCTGCCACAAGGCTCATATCCTTCTTTAATCAAATCCGACCTACTTCCTGTATACTCTTCTTTGTTCTCTGCTTTGATGTCTTTCACACCAGAACAAGTTGATTTATGAAACTTTTTTGTATTCCTATTCAATATATAAGTTTCTTTTTGGGTTGAATTTGATGTTTTTGATGAATTGGATACATTTTTATCAGTCACTTCAGCTTCTGTTCCTGGAGCCCACTCACCTTCCGGCGTTGCGAGTTCTTCCGTCTGATAACTCTCTCCTGTCTCATAATTGATCACAACATATGGCTGTACATTATATACGTATACGTTAAATGTTACCCCTGCGCCATCATCTTCCACAGACTTTGCCTCCATCTGGACTCCGGAAGCCACCAGGTCATCACCGCTATAGATTGGAGTGACACGATACATCACATGATTATCCGTTTCTTTGACATAATCTGCCACCTCATCCTCGAATGGAAGCATGCCATCTACATTCATATAGCGGGTTCCAGTTATCAGATTGCGCTCATTCGCATTCTCACCTGTCAGCTGGAACCCAATCAGATGACAGCGGTTGTACAGATATCCACCGTCAATTCCATCATATTCCTTATTCACCCAGCCTGTCGGCTTCACACTACTGATGCTTTCTCTTTTCTGTGTCGGCATCAAATCTTCACCTACACAGGCTTCCGCTGTCTGACATCTTCCCAGTTCATCTAACGGGCTGTATTCTTCGTAAGAATCTGTCGTCAGCTCATCTTCTGTAAATATTGGCTCATTATCATTGATCTCCACGTATGGCTGTCCTGTATATTCCGGTACTTCTTCCAGCGTATCTACGGATTCTATCTGCCCTGTTGATGCGAATGTCGTTTCTGTTGTCGTTTGATTTCCGCGGTCAAAATCCTGATTGCCTGATCCTTGTGATATCTGCAGTGAACCGCAGGATGTCAAAAGAAGACAAAGGGCTGTTATACATCCACATAATATGGTTTTAAATTTCTTTTTGCTCATATTGCACTCCTTTTTTTCGAACATATGTACTTGTTAAGTATACACTATTTTTTCTAATATAGGAAGTGCTTTGTGTGGACACCAGTAACAAAATGTCAATAGTTTTTTAATCACTTTTCAAAAAAGGGAAAAAAATAGAACGTATAGTTAATTTCCATACGCTCTATCTCACATTTCATATTA
>OLPW01001007.1_pt1 | contig 31109 bp, 25 predicted proteins | sample 1672161 | NCBI WGS metagenome assembly OLPW01 (sample SAMEA3136654, study PRJEB25190) | human gut metagenome
GATGGCGGAAAAGACATCGCCAGACGCGCCGCCGAATTGTGCGGTGGTGCCTTAACATAAGCGATGGTGTGAATCCTTTAAGGATTGATCTTTACAGTATTGTGCCGACATCGCTATTAAATTGTCCCCAAACATTGTTGGCGTAATAACAATGTATGGACTTGACCATAGATCAGACCGGCTATGAAAAGTCAAGGGGTTAATCAGAGATGCCAGCCGGGACATAGGAGTGTTGCTCACCTCAAACGTATAGGTAATCCCATTCTCATATGCAGAAACCGTTTCAGACCAGTCGCTGGTGACATAGTGTTCAGGAGTCCTGGTTTCAGTTACTGATACTATTTCCAGATTCACCTGCGCCATCTGCTTGCCAGAGGCTTGTCTGCCGCTGTTTCGCTGCGGGCATTGATGATTGGGACTTTCCGATCCGGGAGCGTGAATCCCCACTGCATGGCAGTGATGCCCTGTTGTGTGATTACCGGCGCATAGTCCGTTGGTACAACATCCTTGCCAGTATGCTTTTTGAGCTTCTTGCGGTTAATTTCCTCAATGACCTGCATGATTTCAAGGGTCATATCGTCCGCCTCAACATAGCATTTGCTGCACATGGCACTCACTCCTTTTCGCCATAAGGATTAGACCTCGATGAACCAGAATCCTCTGTCGCAGAACAGGTAAATTTCTTTGCCCTCTACGCGGCAGGTATAGCGAGTGCCCTGTCCGCCCGCTTTCAGGGCGGCAGTTTCGCACACATCCAGCACACGATCAATGACGACCGCCTGAACCGAATCCTCTGTGCGGAACATTCGCGGCAGGGTGCGTCCGTCGTGCAGATGGTCGGCGCGGACGGAAACAGGCAGCTTGTGAGGATTACAGCGTTTTTCATCGCGGTACTCCATGAAAGACCCTCCTTGTTACCTCAAAAAGCCCACAGGGTGGATGATGTGTTCTTCCTTGGGATTGATCTCTGAATAGGACAGATCGCTCAGAACGATGCCTCGCCGGATCACCTGATGCCCAAAGCGTGACCGCAGTCCGTCAATGGAGCGTTCAAGCTGTTCCTGCTTGACACGGCGTTCATCCTTGCCGAACATATCCACCTGCACTGGTGCATCCAGCGGCGAAAGCTGGCTGCAGTTGATGCCCATGCTCCGGAAGGGGAAGCCGAATCGGTATCGCTGTTCAAACAGCCGGAGGGCTGTTTCAGCAATCTCCTTGGCCAGACAGGTGCTCTGGGAGAGCATGGTCTGGCAGGAAGATGAGATCAGCTCAGTTGTCCGGGCTGATACGGATATGCAGCGCGCCTTGAAGTTGTTTTCCCTCAGCCTTGTGGCAACGCTCTCCGCGAGCAGGTATACCAGCTCTTTCACATCGGTCATGTTCTCGATGTCGTGGGGCGGAGTGGTACTGTTGCCGACGCTCTTGATGGGAAGGGAAACCTCTATGGGCTTGACAGGGGAAGTGTCCAGTCCCAGAGCAAATGCCTTGAGCATATAACCGATCTTGCCGAATTTGTGAGCCAGGATAGATTCGTCAAGGTTGGCGAGCTGCCCGATGGTACAGACACCGATCCGTGCCAGCTTGCGGGTTGTCGCCGGGCCAACATACAGAAGGTCTGATACAGGCAGTGGCCAGACGATCTGCTCATACAGATCAGGCGGTAGAACCGTTGTTGCGTCAGGCTTCTTGTAATCGCTACCCAGCTTGGCCATCACCTTGTTATCGGCGACGCCAACAGATACCGTGATTCCCAGTGTCCGATGGATGCGGTGGCGTATCTCGTCTGCGACAAGCTGCCCCTTCCTGACATCCATATCGTCTGCGCTGATTTCGACCCACGACTCGTCGAGGCCAAAGCTCTCAACCTTGTCGGAATACTTGCCCAGGATCTCGTGCATCTGCCTGGACATGTGAAGATACAGCGGATAGTCCGGAGGCACCACCACAAGCGACGGGCATTTCTGTTTCGCCTGCCAGATGGCTTCTCCAGTCTGTACGCCGTATTTCTTAGCATGTTGGTTCTTGGTCAGAACGATACCATGACGGGCTTCGGGATCACCGCAGACTGCAACAGGCTTCTCACGGATCGAAGGACGGTACAAACATTCACAGGATGCGTAGAAGCTGTTCGCATCCACATGTAGTATGGTACGCATGAATGACCTCCTCGAACAATAAGAACTTCTGTTCCCGTATAGTATAAACCATTATGAAGAACTGTGTCAAGGCGAACACGAACTTTTTTTCGCATGTATGTTTTTCCAGTCAGAGATCAAGCACATACATACGGAGCGATATAGGATGCTTCTGAAGTAGACATGGGTAGAGCTCTGTCAGCGACAGCTCAACCACCTGTTCAGGGCCATCCCGTGCATGGACGGGCGGATTCCGATCTTCGTCCTCAGTGGGGGGGGACCACGTTGTGTCTGAGCATTCATTTTGATTTTCTCCTTTCCTCCGTGTGCCGATTTCAAAGCACCGGATGATGCTCTGAAATCGACGCGCGCTTATACGCTTGGCCTCGAAAAGCACTTATCTTCGATCAATATTATGCTATATCAGCCTTTGATATAGAAAAACCACAATGTATCAGAAGATACACCGTGGCATTTGATGATAATGTTTTTGATAAGATTATGTAGTGAATGATCTGAAGGGAATCACAAGGGTTTTACCAGCCTTGGCGTTTAGCAAGATTGCTAACTCCAATGCAGAATTGCTCCCACGATTTCCATGTTGTCTGTGACGGGTCCCCTGTCCAGATGTTCATGGTGACCACACCTCCCAGCTCTTCTGCAAGGTACTGGGAGATGCGCACGCAGGCTTTGCCGTGGTTCACCCAGAATCGACGGGTTTCCTCGTTGGGAGAGCTTAGCGTCAGCGGGTCGCACTTGGGGTGGGAGAAGAAGGTGGGGTTAAAATCTGCGCCGAGGCCGTGTTTTTTGCAGAATTCCACCCACGGAGCAAAATGCTTCGGCTCTAATTGATCCCGGTCTACCCATTCGCCGGGGGCGAAAATGGCGTAGCTGGCGTGGAGGTTCAGCTTTTTTGTGCCGGGGCACAGCTTCAGCACCTCCTCAATATCCGCCATCAGCTCCTGCGGTGTTCTCGCACGGCCGGGATAGCTGCCGGTAGTCTGGATGCCGCCGGTGAGGGGCTTGGTGGGGTCGGTGTCGAAACCGCGCACATCGTCCCCCTGTCAGCAGTGCAGGGAGACAGAAACAGTCTTCGCTTTGTAAGCGCCGCTTCGGTATCCAAGCCGAGGGCGGCATATTTCTCTTTTGCTTCCGTACAGTTCATAGGTCTGCCTCCATTTGCATTTTCAGATTGCCCAGCGCCGTCGCCTCGATGGGCAGAGCAACGACCCGCTTGCCGGTGGCCTTGGCGGTGAGATGGTTGAGAAAGTCGTTTTTCGCGCCGCCACCCACGATGTACAGCTTGTCGTATTGCTTTCCGGTGTTTCGTTCCAGTTCCGCAAGGGCTTTTGCATAGCTTTCCGCAAGGCTGCGGTAGGCGCAGCGGAAATAGTCGCCGATGCTGATGAGCTTTCCGTCGGTCGCTCCATCAAAGGCGGCCTTCATGCTCTTGGGAGCAAGAAATTCCGGGGCGTTGGCGTCGATGAGGACATCGCAGGCGCTTTCCTTGGCGGCGTTCACAATCTCCGCAAAGCCCAGCCCGCTGCAAAGCTCCTTTTGCAGCTCGTTGACCAGCCACATGCCCATGATGTTCTTCTGGTAGCGGTTATAGCCCACGCCGCCCTCATTGGAGTAGTTGGCGGTGCGGCTGTCCCGGTAAGCGTACACGGGGCGTACTTCCTCATCTCCCCGCAGCAGCACATAGTCCACGCCCCAGGTGTCGATGGAGAGGCTGACAATGCCGGAAAACTCAGCTTTTGCCGCCGCAATGCCCGTCTTCACATGGGCAAGCAGCGCGTCAACATCCCAGATAAGATGGCCGGTCTGCTCCTGTACGCCGTTGGGGAAGCGGTAAACCTCTTTTATTCTCAATTCGCCGTCCTCCTGCCAGCCCACAATGTGCCGCCCGGAGGAGGCGCCGATGTCGATTGCAAGGAAGTATTTCATCCATTCACCTCCGGAGAAAAATGCAGCGACAGGATATCCAAGCTGCCCTCCGTTACCGTCAGCCAAAGCGCGGCATGGGGATTGCCTTGGGGAATTGTCAGCGATGCAGCCGCCCACTTTTCAGAATGGAAGGGCAGGCTTCCAACGCTTTTGCCATTGATTTTAATATGCACCCGCCCGTTACCTCTCGCGGTCACGCGCAGTACGGTATTGCTCTGAATGGAGAAATACTTGTACCCGATCTGTGTTCCCTTTGCCGCATTTCCGACATACCATTCCGTATCTGAGTGGGTAATGGCGGGGATATTCTTGCAAATCTGGTTGGCGATGTGCGGCATTTTCCCGTTGGTCAGATTACAGCAGATCGCTGCCGGATATTCGCCCATGCCGGGCAAATCGCCGCCGTTCAGACCACAGGAGGTCATCTCGACTTGTGCAATGAAGCCGTCCGGCAGGATATTCAGGGGTTCGGCGCACATCTGGCGGGAATAGTCGCTGCCGTGGGTCAGACGATGGTAAAAAACATACCATTTTCCGTCGATTTGCTCTATGCCGCCGTGGGTTGTGCCGGTGGCGTTGCAGCGTTTCCGCTCGCTCCGCCCGTCATAACCTACATCGCCATTGCTCACCAGCGTCCCGCGATAGCGAAAATCCCTGTCCGGGAAGCTGGATGTGGCATAGCACAGCTCGTGGTTTTTCTGAGAGGAGTATACAAAGTAGTAAGTCTGCCCGATCTTGCGGATGCTGCTGCCCTCGAAGAAAGCGTGACCTTTGAAATCCGGCGTGTCCGCAATGCGTTTGGGTGGTTCTTTCAGCGTCAGCATATCGTCGCAGAGCACGGCGGCGTTTGCACCCAGCGGGCCGGGCTTTTGCAGGAATGCCTTGGCAGGTTTTCCAAACACACCGGAATAAACTTGTCCAAGTACGAATGCGTTCCATGGCTTTACCGCCATGCCCCGGAACGGACCGGTACCGAAATACAGACGAATTACACCGTCATCATTCATGACCGCCGGATCAAAGCACACGAAGCCCTGATAGGGTGTGTCGTCCGGGTTTTGCACCACGCCATAGTAATCATATTTCCCATCCGGACTGTCGCAGACCGCTACGCTGATGGGATGGGAATAGCCGCCCTTGCCTTTCCAGCCTGCCAGACAGTAATAAAGATAGTACCGCCCGTCGTTGCCGCGCACCACATCCGGCGCGTAGAGATAGCAGGCATTTTCACCGTACAATGGATCCTGCTTTGCCGAGTAGTTTGTCCCCCTGCTCGTCCAGTGGGACAGATCATCCAGTGGTGCGGAGAAGAATTCATAGTCCTCCAAGCAGAAGCTCTCGCCGCCGGGCGTGTCGTGGGAGCCGAAAAGATAGACCCGTTCGCCATACACATGAGGCTCTCCGTCCGCCATACAGACGGAAATGGGCAGAACGGGATTGCAGGCAGTATGCATCATGATGCGTTTTCCTCAAGAAAGCGGTAGATTTCCTTCGCAGCCAGCACCTTGTACTTTCCGGTGAAAACATGGGGCTGCCCCTCGTAAATCACCAGTTCGGCATGGTCATCCCGGAGGGTATTATAGTGGGTGACCAGATTTTGAGACATCTCCATGGGGACAATTACATCCTTCGTGCCCTGCAAGATCAACACCGGACCGGTGTAGCCGTTTACGTCCAAGGGGGCACCGCTTACCATGGCATCCGGATTCAGATTGATGGCAGGATACTCCAGCACAATGCCGCGAATGTCATCGCTGTGGGTCACAGCGGCAGTCGCCACTGTCGCACCGCCCATGGAGCTGCCCACAAGGTAAAGACGGTTCGTATCCACGAAAGTCCAGCCCTTTGCCGCTTCGATGACGGCGTTCAGATCCTCCACCTGCTGCAAGAGCTTTTTCTCATAGGAGTCGTCAACGCCTCTTGGCACATCATGGAACCAATGCACGCCCTGCGGCCCGGTGCTGCGATCTGTCCAGCCATAGAAATCAAAGGTATAGCAGGCGATACCGCTCATGGCAAGGCTTTTCAGCGTGGTCATATCCGCCTTATAATCGCTCTCCGCGCCGTGGGCGTAGAGGACGGTGGGGAACGGTCCGTCTCCATCCGGGATTAACGCCTTTCCATACAGGCTGATGCCGTCATGTTCCACACAGAGAGTTTCTGTTCGGTAGCCGGTATTTTCCTCACCGGCAGGCTCGGGAAATCCTACATAGTGGCCGACGCAGACGCGTGCCGCAATTCCGGCAAGCAATGCAAACACCACTACGCCAATAAGAACTGCTTTCATCCATTTCTTCATGCTCATTCCTCCAATATGCGAAAAATTGCAGCAAGCGCCTGTTTTGCCTCCGGCATGGCAGGAAACACCTGAAAGGCGTGGCAGACACCGTGACGAATATCCAGTGCCGTTTGATGCCCCTGATTTTTCAGCTTTTCATACAATACTCTGGAATCATCCAGCAGCACTTCTGTGTCGGAGGCAGAAAAGAGCACTGGCGGAAGTCCATTGAAATCACCGTACAGCGGTGAGATGGTCGGCTGGCGCAGATATTCCAAATCATCCGCTCGACTGCCGAATACGACCTTGATTTTTCCCTCCGCTACGGCAGTGCGGAGCATATAGTCTGTTGCCGCATTTTGGGTGTAGGAGGGAAACTGGTCGGCCTGCGTCACACAGGGGGAGAGAACCACCAGTGCCCTTGGTTGGGAAAGCCCCTTTTCCTTCAGCAGCAGCGCCAAGGACAGCACCAAAGTGCCGCCTGCGCTTTCCCCCATGAATACGACATCCTTCGGGGAAACGCCGGTTTTCAGGAGCGCGGCATAGGCGGTCAGGCAATCCTCCAGCGGGGCAGGCCACAGATTTTCCGGGGCAAGGCGGTAGTTGAAGGTCACGCAGTTATAGCCGTAGTTGGCGGTAATGTACTGGCAGACTGCCCGCCGCTCCCTCGCAGAGCCGACGGTAAATCCGCCGCCGTGAATGTAGAAAATCGTTCCCTTTTGATTGCCGGTTTTTTGAATGAATTCCGCCGACAGTCCATCCAATTCGCCGAGCCGGACAGTCACACCCTTGGGCGGTCTTGGAGGCCTTCGGTTATTGCGTTTTCGCTCCGCCGCATAGTCGTGGGGCTGCCCCGGCTTGTCCTGCGGCATACAGCGGAACACAAGGTTCATCATGCGGGCATATAGACTTGGCATACAGTGCCTCCTTATTTTTGTTCATCCCAGAATGTGATTGCCTGTTCCATCCATCCCTCCGCTGAGGTGCCAATGCCAAGTCCGCTTCCGTGCGGATAGTCGAGGTACTTGTGGTAGACGACATGGTCATCTCCGAGTACAGCCTTCATCTCCGGAATTTTCCGGTCAAGCACCCAGTCTCCACCGTAGGCATCGCCCTCGCCCACGATGGCAAACACATGCAGTCCCTTGTCGGCATCGTCAAATTGCAGGTCTGCGGAGCCGTCCTCGTTATAGAGCAGGAAACGGTCTGTGTAAATCAAATTTATGGTCGCCGGACTGGGAATCACGGCATTTTCCTTGTTGAGCCGGGCGTATTCATCAAAGCATACCAGCGTGATCAGGCCACCGCCCGCCGAGCTGCCGAACATGGTGTAGCCATCCATGGAAATCTCCAGAGACTCCTGCTGCTGCACCAGATAAGCGATTGCGCGCGTCAGATCCTTTGACGCCTCCAACCGCATGGCAAAATCATCGGAAACACCGAGTTCATTTCCTACCCGATAGCGCAGCACAGCCACGCTGTAGCCTTGACGGTACAGCTCTGCGGCATAAGGAAACCCCTCTATCATAGATACGACTTGCTGATAGCCGCCGCCTGCCGCCACGATCGCAAGCGGCTTTCCGGGCTGACCCCGATAAAGTGCGAGCCGTGCGTGCCGCAATGCAGGATCAGCGTCTGATTCCTCCGCGGAATACACGGCGTGTATCGAAAAATCCCCCTTGTTTGCGGCCTCAAGCAGCCCATTAAAGCCGTCCACGATCTCATCTGCATTCCAACCGCACCAGAGACTCAGTGCTCGAATGCTCATAAAGGAAGTCAAATTGGTTGCGCTGCTGTCGCCCCAAATGGAGAACATCTCCTTGCCGGTTTCCTCCCAAACGGGATGGTTATAGATATGTGCCCAGGAGTCTGAAGCGGTTATCGGCAAATACTTTCCATCTGAACCAGTATACTTCCCGCTCCATCCGATCTGAAGCAGCACTGCAAGCGACAGCGTTCCCAGCACGCACAGCAGGATGACTTTCCAGATGCGCTTTTTTTTCATTGCGGCTGTCCTTTCAAGATGTTATATGTCAAGTTCAGAAACTTCCTTGGGATACTCCCGCAGCTCATCCGGGTCGTGGAGGGGATTCCAGACCTGTGCGAAGAACGGATCGACCTTGGCGCGGTTGCCGTAGTTCCAGCTTTTGCGCTCACACTCGTCACACCAGTGACCGCCTTCCAGCACCAGTCGGGGACTGGCCTTGAATTTATGCCCGAAGGCACATTCAAATTCCAACGGGGTTTTCCAATCGCCGGTTTGCATCTCGGTGCTCAGCAGCTTGCCGCCACGGAAGGCTGCTGCTTTGCGCATATCCTCCAGTGTCAGTTCGCTTTCGGGCTTCGTTTCGTCGTAGCCGTGGTCGATGGGGACTACCGTGTCCCAATCGGCAAAGTGCTTCATGTCAGAGATTTTTTCGGGCAGGGCCTCCCAGCGCTTGCGGCTGCCCCAGTAAGCGTCGATATGGTCTTCCACATTGTCCTCGATGAAGTGGAGCGTGCCATGCTCCGTGCGCGCCAGCTTGTCAAACTTTTTCCGCATAATGCTGCCCATCAGCTTTTGCCCGCCGGGCAGCTTACAGAGCATCCGGGAAACCGTCCGCAGTCCGCCCAGCATTTCCAGATAGCAGTCATAATAATACTGCATGGAGTCGTGACGGAAGTGAAGGTAGTTTTCCAGTTTGTCGCTGTCCAGATAATACTGCCCGTGGAAATTGACGGTCGCCTGCTTCTTGGGGCTGAGGATATAATCCAGATTGGTCAAGCCGATCTCCCCGTAGAGCTTGCGGAACATCGTGTAGGTATCCACTCGGCAGGATTCACCGCCGCCGATGTTGTAAATATGTCCCCAGAAGGACTCGTCCAGCGTGCCATCATGGAAAAAGGCACACAGATTTTTCATCGCTCGGGCAGAATCCCGGTCGGAGCAGTATTCCAGCACATTGTCAAAGCAGTTATGGAACATGATGGCGTCGTTGATCTGGCTCATGGCCTTGCCGATGATGCCGGTCTGGCGCAGGGACACCCAATACTTGAGGCCACTTTCGATGACCAGCCGTTCTGCCGCCACCTTGGAAACAGCATAGTAGTCGAACATACTGGGTTTGATGGGATCACCCACCCGGCCCCAATGGATCGGCGGCATCCGATCTCCGGTTTCCGCCACGGTACCAATATAGACAAGGCGGGTTCTATCCTGCTGTCCCAGTGCATAAATGGCGTTGATCAGATTCCGGGTAGAGCCGTAATTGACCTTCATCGCCTGCTTGGGATGATAGTCCGCCGCGGGAGAGACGAAAGCGGCAATGTGCAGGATCAGATCACAGTCCCTGACACACTTCAAAACCACATCATAGTCGTTCAGATCGCCCCAGACGATCTCCAATCCCGCAGTATTCCCATAGGGAACAAGAATTTTCCTGTTTTTTTCGGAATCCCGCGCAAGAATCACAATGTCCTGCTTATCGGTGTCCTTCAGCATTTCCTTCAGGCTGGCAAGGCCCATGCCTCCGGTAGCGCCCGTCAAAAATACACGCTGCTTGGACATGATTATTCCCCTTTCATACCGATAGTCTTTGCTTTTCCGTCCAGAATGGCGGTGCAAAGGTGCATGGAGTCTCCGATTGCTGCGTCAATATCATCCGGCTCTACGCCAAGCGGCTCACAGCCAAGGCTCTTGTCAATAAACAATTCGCTGCACTGGATCTGGGCCAGCTTGGGCAGATAAAGGCCGTTATCAATATTGCGCTTTTTATAATCCTTGACCATGCTCTTGCAGCCGAGGGTGAACATCCAATTCGGAATGGTGGTGACCTTCTTCTCCGGGCAGCCCATGTGCTTACACATCACGGCGATCATCTGTTTCCATGTCATATTGTAGTAGCCGATGGGCCAGCACTTTCCGCCCTGCGTATGCTCCAACGCACCGGCCAATGCCTGCCCAACCTGATGGACTGTAACCATCGTCGAGCCTCCCTTGGGGTACATCACATTTCCCTTGGAGTTGCGGATTTGCTCGGCGAGGAACATCCAAACAGGCTTGCGCCCGGGCTGCGTACCGAAAATATACGGCAGCTCCAGAACGGCAACACTGAAATTGTCATCCGCGAAGGACAGGGCGGCATTCTCCTGATCGATGCGGGAGCGGATATAGGGGTGCCACCGGGTCAGCTCCAGCTCCGGCATGGTCTTTGCAAAATAAGCAAAATAGGAGCCGCAGATGGAAACGTGCTTGACGCCGCATTCCTTTGCCAGCTTCAAAAGCCGGTGGATTGGGTCAATGTTGTACTTTTTGTAGAGGTCATAAATGGGCGCGGGGCCTTCTACCCGCTCATCCACACCGGCAGCGAACACGAAGCCGTCACATCCGCTCAGATGGGTGCGGAGTTCATCATCGCGCATCTCCAGATAGTTACCGTACTCAATCTTCATCTCAGGGGGCAGTACAGCGACCTCCGGCAGCGGCGGCAGCGCCATAGCCGTCACCTCATGGCCACGCGAAATAAGAACCTTGGCTGCCTCACTGCCCAGTAAGCCGGTGCCGCCAATCATAAATACCTTCATGTTGTATTCCCCCTTGCATTTGTCAGCCTTTGATCATTTTCCGGATTCCCCGGAAGAAGTGTCCGTTCGCCATTTCCAGCATACCGGGCAGCACGCCGCCCTTCATGCCGCCGGAAATGATCATGCTGCGAATCGGTGCTCCGGCAGAGGAGGCCATCTGCATCCGGAAATTCGGATTATCATAGTCCCTTTTGCCGCCGTAGCCCTTGGCAACGGTCGCCTCCACCGCCTTGAACATGATCTTCATAATAAGGCCGTAGTCCTTCATTTCCTCCACGGTATTGTCCATGGTGAACGAGCCTTTCTTCAGCACCGGCGGCGTATAGGTGCGCCCCAGCATGGTTTCCCAATCCGTCTGATTCGGCTTGCCGGTGCAGCGCTCGTACCAGCTTCCTTTCTGCCACGCGGGAGCAGGCAAAACGTCGCCGCTCTTTTTTATTGTCGCCCGCAGACCGCCGATGCAGACAGTGTATGCTCCGGCAGGAATTTTCCACCCGCCCTGCCAGACGGCAAAGCTGCGGTCAGTCAATGGGAAGGTAACAGTTTGGGTTTCGCCCGGCTGCAGGAATACCTTTTGGAAGCCTTTCAGCTCCCGCAGCGGGCGGTGCAGACCATCCTGCGGCGCTTCCATGTAGAGCTGCACCACCTCCGCCCCGGCAAATTTGCCGGTGTTTCGGACGGTGACAGACATCGTATTTCCATTCACCGCCAAATTGGAATAGGCAAACTCCGTGTAGCTCAGACCGTGGCCAAAATGCCAGCGGACAGGCACGCCTGCCTTGTCGTAGTAGCGATACCCTACATAAACGCCCTCCTGATACAGGGCGTCGGCGGTTTTACCGTAGATTTCAGAGGAGGGGACATCCGCATAGGCATAAGGCCAACTCTCCGCCAGCTTGCCGCTGGGGTTGACATGACCATAGAGCAGATCGGCAATGGCTTCGCCGCCCGCCTGACCGGGCAGCCCCATGTAGAGGACGGCCTTCACCGCGTCCGCCCACGGGCATTCCACGGCGCTGCCGCACAGCAGAACGACCACCGTGTTGGGGTTGGCGCTGACCACCGCCTCAATCATCCGCAGGTGACCGACGGGGAGCTTCATATCATCCCGGTCAAAGCCCTCGGACTCATAACGGTCGGGAAGTCCTGCGAAAACAACGGCAACCTTCGCCTGTTTCGCTGCCCGCCGCGCTTCATCCAACAGCATGTCCGTCGTATCGCCCCGGTCGTCGCAGCCGGGGGCATAAGCGGCACCATGCAGGAAGTCCAGCGGCTGGGAAAGCCTTGTAGGGTTGATGTGGCTGGAGCCTGCACCCTGATAGCGCAGATTCTTTGCCATGGCGCCAATGACGGCGATTTTTGCGCCCTGCTGCAACGGCAGAATGCCGTCCTCGTTTTTCAGCAGTACCGCGCCTTCCGCCGCCGCGCGTTTGGCAAGGGCGTGGTGAGCTTCGTAGTCGCAGGAAGCAGGCGCTTTCAGCGTTTCCGCCGCCCGGAACACCAGCGCCAGTACCCGGCGAGCGCTGTCATCTACGCAGCTTTCGGGGAGTGTCCCATTCTTGATTGCCTGCAAAACCTCTTTTTCCATGTAGTCGCTGCCGCCGGGCATGTTCAGATCACAGCCTGCCCGGAAGCCCTCGATGCGGTCGTTCATGGCGCCCCAGTCCGTGACCACCGTGCCGCCGAAGCCCCATTCAGTGCGGAGAATATCTGTGAGCAGCCTCTTGTTGTCCGAGCAGTGTACCCCGTTCAGCTTCGGATAGGCGCACATCACCGTGGAGGGCTTGCCCTCCTTGACGGCAATCTCGAAAGCCGTCAGGTACAGCTCCCGCAGTGTGCGGTCATCCAGAACACTGTTGGATGTAAAGCGGCTTTTTTCCTGCGAGTTGGCGGCAAAATGCTTTAAGCTGGTGCCGATGCCCTGCGCTTCTGCGCCCCGGATGAAGCCTGCCGCCAGCTTGCCCGCCAGATACGGGTCTTCACTGAAATATTCAAAGTTCCGCCCGCAGAGCGGGTTGCGCTTGAGGTTGGCGCCGGGGCCGAGGACAAGTCCAACGCCCTGCTCCTTGGCCTCCTCGCCGATGGCTGCGCCGATTTCGGCAAGCAATTCCGGGTTCCAGCTCCCGGCGGTGGTCACCTCGGCGGGAAAGCAGGTAGCCTTTCTGGATTCGTTGACGCCCAGCATATCCGCCACATCCTCCTGCTTGCGAAGACCGTGAGGGCCGTCGCACATGAAAAGGGACGGAATGCCGTATTTTTCGTATTTTTTTGTTGTCCAGAAGTTTTCACCGGAGCAGAGGGCAATTTTGTCCTCCAACGTCATCTGCTGTAAGATTTTTTCAATGCCCATAGCTTCACCTCAAAAGGTATATGTTCCGCTTTCCAGCGTGACCGGCGGTTTCTCCGGCAGGTGCAGTTCAGCGGTGCAGTTGGCAGGAATGGTGGTGGTATAGTGCCAGCCATCCGGCGTTTTCTCCCAGCTGCTTTCCACTCTGCCGTACACGCTGTTATAGACGGCTTTTGCATGGGTGAAATGCCCGCCGGGATGCGGCGCGATTACAAAATGATTTTCTCCGTCTACGCGGATGCCGCACATCGTGTCAAACAGCCACGCCACCACAGCACCCTTGGAGTAGTGGTTCAAAGACCCAATGCCGCCGCTTTTGCTGTTCGGCCCTTCCCAAGCCTCCCAGATGGTCGTAGCGCCGTTTTTCGGCATACTCAGCCAACCGGGAATCTCTTCATTTTCCAGCAAACGATAGGCTGATTCCAAGTCAATCTCCGTCAGTACATCCAAAATCAGCGGCGTGGACAGGAAGCCCGTTCCGAGACGCCAACGGAAATGCTCCAGCGCGGTAAGCAGCCGCTTTTGCGCGTATTTCGTCTGCGTTTCGTCCAGCAGCTGAAATGCCAGCGGGCGGACAAGCTGCGCCTGACGGTCGGTGTCCAGCGGATAGGCGGCGGTGCGGCGCAGCGCCTGATAGCTTCTGCGGCAGCCGGCGGCAAACTCCCGATAGGAGCTCGCCTCTTTTTCATTGCCCAGTGCCGCTTCGATCTCTGTCATGCAGTCCATCACATGGGCGGTGTAGGCGGTGGCCACCTCCGGGTGGGGCACGGCACAGTCCTTCCATGTCATGTGGTGGACGCTTTCCGGCTCTGCCCACTCGCCGTATGCCTGCCCGTAGTTGGAGAGGAATTTTTTCTCCTCGCCGTGCAGCCCCGTCCGTTTGGCGGTGGGATACCATTTGCCGCAGCGGTTCTGCATGAATTTGGCGTAGCGCCGCATTCCGGGCAGATACTTTTTAAGGATATCTGTGTCGCCGTATTGTTTCCACAGTACATACGGCATCAGCACACCGGCATCCGCCCAGCCGACGGAGCCGTTCATTGCGCGCATATAAAAGTCTGTGCCGCCCTCCGGTGCGATCTGCGGTAGGCAGCCGTTTTTCTTCTGCCAGTCGTAGAGATCGTTCAGATACTTTTCCGCAAAAGGAAGATAGTCAAAGAGATAGCTTGCTGTTGGGCAGAAAATTTGTGCATCGCCCGTCCAGCCGTGGCGCTCACGGGTGGGACAGTCGGTGGGCAGGTCGGCGTGGTTATTCTTGGCGCTCCAGACGGTGTTTTCAACAAACTTATTGAGAAGCGCGTTGGAGCTTTCAAAAAAGCCCGTGCGCTCCATGTCGGAGTAGACCGCGATGGCGGTAAAATCCTCCGGCGCAAAGTTCACATCCGTCTCTACCAGCACATACTGAAAACCGAAGATGGCAAAGGTGGTCTTGTAGTGATTTTCGCCCTCTTTGCAGGTGTAGATGACCTGCTGCAAGGGTGTTGTGATGTTCTTATTGGCGCACTGGATGTTCTTCTGGGTGAATTCACCATTCTCGTCCAGCAGCTCGCCGAAGCGCAGCTTGATCGTCTGTCCCGCGTGGGCGGTTACGGTAAATTCCGCATAGCCCGCGATGTTCTGCCCGAAGTCCAGCACGGTCTCGCCGGACGGCGTGGTGAGCCGCTTTGCTTTCAGCCGCTCATGCTCCGTGACGGGGACGTTATTCGATGCTGTCGGTGTGACGGAATGGCTTGTGACCTTTGCCTTGCCGGAATAGGTCGGCGCTTTCCGTGCGTCTACGATTTCGCCGTCCTTGTTGTCGGCAAAGCGGATAGAACCGTCGTTCGACCAGTCCCAGCTTTCGTCGGTGGCGATGGTCTGCACGCTGCCGTCGGCGCGAGTAAGCTCCATCTGCGCCAGCAGCTTCGTTTCCGTGCCGTACTGATTTTTCAGCCCCCACGCGCCGCAGGAACCGCGATACCAGCCGTCGGCAAGCTGCACTGTCAGGGTGTTTTCGCCGTCTTGCAGCAGGGCAGTCACGTCGTAGGTCTGGTACTGTACCCGCTTGCGGTAGTCCGTAATGCCGGGGGCGCGAACGAAATCGCCCACACGCTGCCCGTTGATGGCTGCCTCATACAGGCCGCAGGCGGTGATATACAGCCGTGCCTTCTTTATGCCGTCGGCGCGAAAAAACTTGCGGAAGCAGTCAACGGGATAGCGTTCTTTCTTATTGACCGTATAATTGCCGGTGATCCACTTGGCGCTCCATGCGCCGATGCCCGTTTCAAAGGACGCTTCGCTCCAATCGCCCACCGCGGCATCCTCATCCCAAAGGCGCACTTTCCAAAGAACCTTCGTTTTGGGCGGCACGGGAGCGCCGCCCCATTTTACGCACATGGCGGCGCTTTCTACTTTGCCGCTGTCCCATAGGGTGCTGCCGCTGTCATCGGCGGCAAGGATTTGATAGGCGGTCTGTTTCCTGCCGCCGCTGCAATTCCAATAAAGCCGGGGTGCAACGAAGTCCACGCCAACGGGGTCAAATAAATGCTCCGTTTTCAGTCGAATCGCCTGCATTCTCAGCCCTCCTTTTGCAGCTGCGTCAAATCAAATTCGGAAATCAGCGTTTCGATCATGGGGCGGATATAGTCCCGCATCCACAAAAGTTGCCCTTCGTGGTTCAGGTGAATGCCGTCTTTGATAAATAGCTCCTCTGCATAGTGCTGTCCGTCCCATGTCATCGCCGATGCGTCCACAAACCAGAGGTAGTCCGTTTCTTCGCAGAGCGCCTCCAGCGCCGTATTGATTTCCTCGGTAAGCTCCCGGTATTCGCTGCGGCCGGGCAGAAGCAGACCGCTCATGACCACCAGCTTTGCATCCGGGAGTTGGTCATGAATCTCGGCAAACATTTGCTTTTTATAGTCCATGCAGGCGGCAACCTTATTCGCGTCTGTTCCCTTCAGGGAGACATAGTCATTTGACCCTGTCTGGAAGAACACAATGGCGGGATGGTAGGGATAAAGCAGCTTATCAGCATAGTGCATCAGATCCTGATCCGTGCAGCCGCCGAAGCCGTGGTTCTGCACCCGATATTCCGGCAGATCGTTTTCCATCTCCGTCCACATACGGAAATTGGACGCGCCATAGAAGATAATGCCGTTCTGGTTCTCCTCTGCGGGATAGGTCTGCTGGATCTTCTCCACGTCCGCATCCCATGTATGCAGGAATGAAAATGGCCCCCAGCCGATTTTCAGGCCTGTGATCAGCAAGCCCACCACAGAAGCCGCAAGCAGCACAGCAGCAGCAATCACAACTATTTTCAAAGACTTTTTCATGTCTCACTTTTCCTCCCTTGCCTTGATCTCCGCCTGCTTCTTCTCAATGCCCTTTTCCACATTGAGGAACACCAGAAGCAACGCAAGGAGCACGCCGGTGAATACCTCCAGCCCCACAAAGCCGAAGGTGATGACACCCTTGACCGTGTCGGACTGGGCTGCGGCCACGGTGACGCCGTTTACGATCTCCGGGGCGATATAGCCCGCGTGACCCAGAAGACCGTTGAATACACCCGTGCAGATGCCGACCATCGCAACGGCGATGATGTTATACACGCTCATGGCAACGCCGTCCGAGCGGAAACCGGTTTTCCATTCCAGATGATCCAGCACGTCGGCGAACAGTGCCATGAACACATAGGCGCAGGGAAGTCCGCCGATGTTTTTGATGAACTGACCAATCAGCATGATGGTCATATTTGTAGGGAACGCCCAGCAAATTGCGCCGCCGATAGCGTAGAGAATGAAGCCTGCCAGCGTCACGTTCCGCTTGCCGAATTTCTTCGCCAGCGGCCACACGGCAAAAATGCCAAGACCCATGGGGATGCCGCCGATGATGGAGAGCATGGTCTGGGTAATGCCGTCGTTATAGCTGCCGAGGACGTAGTTGCAGAAATAGACAAGGCTGAGGTTCTTGATGGATGACCCGGCGGTGTAGACGAGAAAATACGCGTAGATGAGCAGCATATACCTGTCGGTGAAAATCGCTTTGAGCTGATGGGAGAAGGACACCGTCTTCTCGATGCCCGCGCTGTGTTCCTCCAGTGTGACGCGCTCCTTGGTGAAGTAGTACTCCAGCAGCGTCAGCGGCAGCGCCAGAATAGACAATACGCTCATGAGGACAAGCCACTTGCTCTTATCCACCCCAATGACCGGCATGATGACCATGGGGAACACCAGCGCCACGAGAATGCCGCTCATCATGATGGTGGCGATCTGGTTGAAAACGGACAGACTGCCGCGCTCCGTGATATTGCGGGTGGAAAGCGGCACCATCAGGTTGTGGCTCATGTTAAAGATGGTATAGGCGAAGGAGTAGAACAGATTGTAGCTGACCATGACCCAGATGACCTGTACGGTCTCGCTGCCGCTTGGCACGGTAAAGAGCAAAATGCCCGTGATCGCCAGCAGCGGCGCGGAAAGCAGCAGCCACGGTCTTGCTTTACCTGCCGGGGTGTGGGTACGGTCGATGATGTAGCCCATAACCACATTGGTAACAGCGTCGATGATCTTGGAAATGATGGGGAATACCACCAGAAACGCCCCGCCCCAAACGTGCGTCAGCTTCAGGACATCCGTGTAGTAGACATTCAGGTAGGTTGCGAGCACGGCGTTGAGCAGCAGCGCTCCCGCCGGGCCGAGCAGATAGCCTAACCACTTTTCCTTGCGACTCACGTCCGTCGTATGAACCCTGCTTTGAAATGCTTTGCGGTCTAAGAACGCTCCCGTTTTCATATCTGCTTCCTCCAAGTTCTGTGGGCATCATTCTGACGAATTTTCTGATGCTCCAGCTTTGTTGATTATTAGTATAGCACAAGCGAAATGATAACGCTTGCATTTTTGTTTCTTATACGGTATAATTGTGACCAAAAGGGGGATGAAAACAGAATGCAGATCAATTTGCCCTATCTTTGCACAACCATTGGAAATCTTTCTGGTGTTCCCGTCCGGATCTTTGAGGGGGAGAACCTGACATTTTATTATTCACAGACCTACCTGCCCCGGGATCCTATGGCCGTTTACCGGGATCGGATTTTTGCGGTGAAAGACCATGTGGGGTATGTCACAACGCCGCATTTCCATTACTACGGGATCGTCAATTCCGGCCAAACGAAAATTGTAATCGGCCCCACCCGGCAGATCACGGAAACGGATCAGGAACTGCGGGAACTGGCTTTCCGGGCAGATGTGACCGCAGATGATACAGAGGACTTTATCGCAGGCATGAAAAGCATCATACGGATGCCCTTTGAAAGCATTCTACAAATGCTGTGTACGATGAACCATGTCATGAATGGAGAAACACTGTCCTTGAAGGACATCACCATATATGACGCAGAGCAGGAACGGCTGCTTGCTGACCAAGGCAGGCAGCAGGCGGCGCAGAAGCTGTCAGCAAGGGTAGATGAGGCACAGAGTCTTCATAACACGCTCTCTCAGGAGCAGGCGCTGCTGCGCATGGTGCGCAAGGGCGATACGGCGGCGCTCAAGGAATGGGTCAGCCGCGCGCCCGCTATCCGGGGCGGCGTGCTGGCAAAGGAGCAGCTCCGGCAGAAGAAAAACACCTTTATTGTCACCGTGACGCTGGTATCGCGCGCCGCCATCCGCGGCGGCATGGAGGTGGAGGACGCTTTTTCCCACAGCGATTCCTATATTCAGCAATGCGAGCTGCTGTCCTCTCCCGTGGATATTTTGAATCTCCAATATCGGATGCTTCTGGATTATACCGAGCGTGTTGAGCGCTTGCGGCTGGGCAAGCAGCCGTCCAAGCTGACCATCGATGTGGCAAATTACATTCAGCACCATATGTCCGAGCCTATCACAGCAGAGAAAATGGCGGAGGAGCTTTTTTTGAACCGTTCCTATCTCTCCCGGAAATTCAAAGAGGAAACGGGAGAAACGCTGACTGACTTCATTCTGAAAGAAAAAACGGAGGAAGCCAAACGCCTCCTCCGCTATTCGGATAAATCCTTGACCGCCATTGCCTCTTACCTCGGCTTTTCCTCCGCCAGTCATTTTTCGAGGGTGTTCAAAACCTATGTCGGCAGCACGCCCAGCGAGTATCGGGAAAAGCACCAGTGACTGTTTCAGTACGACAATAATCGCTGCAAGAATACCATTGTGGGCCTCTGCCTGACTGCAATGAAGCACTCCAGAATATGTGCTTCGTGTCATAAAACTACCTTGATAAATCTCGTCTCACTCTCTGATACGATCATAGATGAATCCCTGCTCTCTGTTGTATATCGCATCAAATTCTTCCATGATGCTGTTGTGCTGAAGTTTGCTGATGGTATCCGCCATTTCCGCCTTTATTGCGCCATCCTCAAAGAAAAGGGAGAAGAAACGGATGTCAATCTGGTCGGTATTGGATTCCGGAAATGCCATGTACATGTTCAGATACTGCTGGAGGAAATAATCATGTGTTGTGATGAAAATCTGCACCTTGAGTTTTGCAAGCTGCATCATAGCATCCACCAGCGGGCGAATCATGCCGGGATTCATGTTCGTCTCCGGCTCATCCCAGAACAGCACCGAATTGGCATTCAGGCAGCCATTCCGAATGAGATAGGTGATGGTCGCCAGCTTGCGATAGCCCTCGGAGACAAGCCCCATTTCAAATTCTCCGCCATTTTCTGCATTGAGATAAAACTTTTTATCATGCTGCACCGTTGTCCCGTGGAGAATTTCATCCAAACTGGCTAACACCTGATTCTGCTCATCGGAATTTTTCCCGCGCTTCAGCGGACGATCCAGCAGCTTTGCAAGGTCATAATACGTTTCCTCAAACGCAATATGGTATTCCTCATACAGCGACGTGAAATTCTCCGTTGCCGAAATGATTTCCTTCGGCGGAAAATACACCGCCGTATGGTCAGGCGATGCCGTATGCTTCATCTTCGGCAAGGCAAGTGTGGCAATTTTGCTTGCTCGATTTCCGAAATTTACATCAATGCTTGTGCCGTTTTCATAGCCCATCGAGGCTGTCATTTGGGCATTGCCCTGCTTTCGCCGCACGAGTCTGCCCACTTTCCCGTTGTCCGGGCGAAATACGCCGCACAGCTTTTCGGAAAACCTGCTAACCGCCGCTTCCTTCGTCTCTGTGGAGTTCCACTGTTCATAGGACTTATGCAGGCTGTACATCAGCTTTATCAGCGCCGTTTTGCCCGTGCTGTTTGAGCCACAAATCACATTGATTCCCGGCGACCACTGAAAATCGGCTTGCTGAAACAGCATAAAATCAGACAGATGCAATTGGCTGATTTTCACACTCATCCATTCCTTGCGCAAAGCAGTTTCATGTCTGCTTTGCGCAAGAAGCACAGCTTCTCTCCGATATTGTTGCAGGCATGAAACAGATTATCCGCTGCGTCGGATTGCGATTTGCTTCCGCACAACTCGGCGCACGCTGCTGCCGCCGCTTGTACGTCAATCGCTATAACATTGATTCCTGCTATTGTCAACGGTTATTGTCAGAATTTCCGCCCAATTGCAAAAACGTGGCAATGGCTTCTTCATATTGTCCATTTTCGTACAGCATCACTGCTTGCTGATACTTTATTTCCATTATGCCCGCAATCTGCGCCTTCGCGCCGCTCTAATCTCCCAACTCTGCAAACGCTGCAATTGCCTCGTCATAGTAGTAGAACCATCTGGAATAACATAGTTCCCCCATGTATCCCGGCGGAACAAGCGGCGAACGTTTTCTGGACTATCTGAAAAACGTGCTCATTCCGACGCTTCGCCGCTTTCTTTTGTTCCGGCGTGAGGTTGACCCAGTTTTCAAACAGCTCTTTTAGCTCCGGACTGATTTCGACCATCTCACCCTCGGCAAAGAACTGCGCCATCGTGATGCCGAATCCCTTACAGATTGCTTCCAGCGTTGCGAGTGAGGGGGACTGTATTCCTCCTATAAATATTCGCAATCGTGGACTCGGATAAGCCGCAGTTCTTTGCCAGCCTATACTCAGTCCACCTGCGCTCGTTTATGAGCTGCCGGAGCCTCTCGTGCGTGTCCATAGCATCACCACCATTCCTGTAGTTATTTTACCCGCATACTAAAATGTGTTGTACTGGCTACTTGTACTGAACATACAGTTATGTTAAACTGTATAATAACGGGAATTCAGTACGGAGGGATGATGGCACCAAGAACACGATTGATTATGCCAAGCGGAAGAGTGTTCCGTGTTGGAATATACTCTCCGAAACATGAAAGTTTTCTTCACAAATTTGAGGATTATCTTGTTTTTCAGCAGGATTGGTGATATAATAATCTTGAATTAGTATGTGCAGAAAGCGAGGACGGTCAAATGGGCGTTTCTTACAAGAAATTATTTAAGCTGCTTATCGATCGGGGTATGAAGAAGAAAGACCTGCAAGGGGCGGCAGACCTCAGTCCTGCAGCAGTTACAAAGCTCGCAAAAGATGAGTATGTACGGCTCGATGTGCTTGTAAGAGTTTGCTGTGCATTGGGCGTCGATATCGGTGACATCATGGAAGTCACAAAAGATGAATAAAGGCATCTGCAAATAGATCAAGTTTATTTTGTAAAAGTTCGCAGCCGTGCTGCGCTCTTTTACCCCCATTAACTTCCGATAATTTTGAGTTATCGGAAGCAACAGAAGGAGGCATTGGCATGGGCGACCTTATGAAAAAACATGAAATGACTGAGGAGGACATCAAACTTCAGTTTATTACCCCAGCCATTGAGGGCGCTGGCTGGGACAGGCAGAAGCAGATCCGCATGGAGTACAACTTCACGGACGGTCGTGTTATCGTCCGTGGTAATGTTACTGCCAGAGGCAAAAGAAAGCGCACTGACTATCTGCTCTACTACAAGCCCAATATTCCACTGGCTATCGTCGAGGCGAAAGATAACCGGCACAGCGTTGGAGCCGGGATGCAGCAGGCCATCGAATACGCCGAGGTGCTGGACATTCCGTTTGTGTACAGCTCGAATGGCGACGGTTTCCTGGAGCACGATATGAAGACCGGGAAAGAGCGTGAGCTAACGCTTGAGCAGTTTCCTTCGCCGCAGGATCTCTGGCAGCAGCACATCGGCGACGAACACTTCACACCGGAGCAGGAGCAACTCATCACAGAGCCGTATTATTTCCAACCGGGTGATAAGACCCCTCGCTACTATCAGCGTATCGCCATCAACCGCACCGTTGATGCTGTAGCCCGTGGGCAAGACCGCATTCTTCTCGTTATGGCGACCGGTACCGGCAAGACATACACCGCATTCCAGATCATCCACCGCCTTTGGAAATCCGGTCGCAAGAAAAAGATCCTGTTCCTTGCTGACCGCAATATCCTCGTTGACCAGACCATGCAACAGGACTTCAAGCCTTTTGCAAAGGTCATGACGAAAATCGAGGGCAAAAAGCTGGATAGCTCCTACGAGCTGTATCTGTCCCTCTATCAGCAGTTGGCGGGTGATGAGAACGAAGAGCCGTTCCGTGCATTCCAGCCGGATTTCTTCGACCTCATCGTCATCGACGAGTGTCACCGTGGCAGCGCCAAGGAGGACTCCCGCTGGCGCAGAATACTCGAATACTTCCACAGTGCCACGCAGATCGGTATGACTGCTACGCCGAAGGAAACGAAAGAGGTATCCAATATCTCTTACTTCGGTGAACCCATCTATACATACAGTCTGAAACAAGGTATCGACGACGGCTTCCTCGCTCCGTACAAAGTTCTCCGCGTCGGTCTGGACAAAGACCTGGAAGGTTGGCGACCCACGGCTGGACAGCACGACATCTACGGGTACGAGATCGAGGACCGGGAGTACAACACCAAGGATTACGACAAAAACCTCATTATCGATGAGCGTACCGCCGCCGTGGCGAAGCGTATCACTCGCTTTTTGAAAGAAAACGACCGCTTTGCCAAAACCATAGTATTCTGCGTGGACATCGACCATGCAGAGCGGATGCGGCAGGCGCTCGTGAACGAAAACAACGACCTCGTGGCGGAGAATGCCAAGTATGTCATGCGCATCACCGGTGACAACGCCGAGGGCAAGGCGCAGCTCGACTACTTCATCGCAGAGGACAGCAAATATCCCGTGATCGTTACAACCTCCAAACTGATGACGACTGGTGTGGACTGCAAAACGTGCCGGCTCATCGTTCTGGACAACAACATAAACTCTATGACCGAGTTCAAGCAGATCATCGGTCGTGGCACACGGCTAAAGCCCGATTATGGCAAAGAGTATTTCACCATCATGGATTTCCGCAATGCCTGCCGACTCTTTGCAGACCCGGAATTCGATGGCGACCCGATCTCTATCATTGATGAAGGCGATGATCCCGGCGAAGAGCCGACCATCGATCCGCCGAAGCCACCCGTCCCGACTCCCGGTCCCGGCGGGGACACCGACGACCCGCCCGAAAAGAAGCATAAATACCGGGTGCGTGGTGTCGAGGTGACGATTTTGAACGAGCGAGTCCAGTACTACGATAAGGACGGCAAGCTCATCACGGAAAGTGTGACCGACTACTCCAAGAAGAACATCCTCGGCGAATATGCCACCTTGGATTCCTTCCTCCGTACCTGGAATTCTGAGGAGAAGAAACAAGCCATCATCGACGAGTTGCAGGAGCGCGGTGTCCTTCTGGAAGCGCTGCGGCAAATCGCCGGGAATAAGGATATTGACGATTTCGACCTCATCTGCCACATTGCCTACGATAAGGCACCGCTGACGAAGGCAGAGCGGGCGAACAATGTCCGCAAGCGGGGATACCTCTACAAGTATTCCGGCTTGGCACAGGAAGTTCTGAGTGCGCTGCTGGACAAATACATGAACGAGGGCATTCAGGACATCGAGAACCTCGAAATTCTGTCCAATGACCCATTCCGCAAATTCGGCACCCCCATGAAAATCGCAAAGCTGTTCGGCGGCAAAAACGGATACATTCAGGCGATCCGTGATTTGCAGAAGGAAATCTACGCTGCGTAAGGAGAATATAAGATATGAGTTTAAATAACCTGGTAAAACGACTGCAGGACATCATGCGTAACGATGCGGGCATCAACGGCGATGCCCAGCGCATCGAGCAGATGGTTTGGATTCTCTTTTTGAAGGTGTATGACGCCAAGGAGGAGATCTGGGAGTTTTACGACGAGAATTACACTTCCATCATCCCGGAGGAGCTGCGCTGGCGCAATTGGGCCGTTGACCACAAGGACGGCAAGGCGCTCACCGGCGATGCCCTTCTGGACTTCGTGAACGGAAAACTGTTCCCGACCCTCAAAGCCATCGAAATCGATGAGAATACCCCCATGAGCCAGATCATTGTCCGCACCGCCTTCGAGGACAACAATAACTACATGAAGGACGGCATCCTGCTTCGCCAGGTTATCAATGTCATTGATGAGATCGATTTTGAGGAGTACGAGGACCGCCACGCCTTCGGTGAGATTTACGAAACGATCCTCCGCAGCCTGCAGAGCGCCGGTAACTCCGGCGAATTCTACACGCCCCGTGCTGTCACAGACTTCATGGTACAGATGATCAAGCCTGAGCTCGGCGAGTCTATTGCGGACTTTGCCTGCGGTACCGGCGGCTTCCTTACCTCTGCGCTGAAGGTGCTGGACGCCCAGGTGCAAAGCGTCGAGGACAGAAAAGTTTACAGCAACTCCATCTACGGTATCGAAAAGAAGGCACTGCCGTTCCTTCTGTGCGCCACGAATATGCTGCTCCACGACATCGACAACCCTCGCATTATCCACGGCAACAGCCTGGAAAAGAATGTGCGTGAGTACAAAGAGAGCGACCGCTTCGATGTCATTCTGATGAATCCTCCTTACGGCGGCAACGAAAAAGAGGGCGTAAAGCAGAATTTCCCGGCTGATCTCCGCAGCAGCGAAACCGCAGACCTCTTTATGTCGGTCATCATGTATCGGCTGAAGCAGAATGGACGCTGCGCTATCATTCTGCCGGACGGCTTCCTGTTCGGAACAGATAACGCTAAAATGGCAATCAAAGAGAAGCTGCTGTCCGAGTTTAACCTCCATACGGTCATCCGTATGCCGCACAGCGTTTTTGCGCCGTATACTTCTATCACGACGAACATCCTGTTCTTCGATCGGACGCATCCTACGACCGAAACCTGGTTCTATCGTCTGGATATGCCGGAGGGATACAAGAACTTCTCCAAGACAAAGCCCATGAAGCTGGAGCATTTTGCCCCGGCCATTGAGTGGTGGGACAACCGTGAGGAGATCACCATCGACGGCTTTGATAAAGCGAAGAAGTACACCGTCGAGGAACTGAAAGCGCGGAGTTATAACATTGACCTTTGCGGCTATCCCCACGAAGAGGAGGAGATCCTGCCGCCGAAGGAACTGATTCAGCAGTACCAGGAAAAGCGGGCCAGTCTGAACGCTGACATTGATCGCATCCTTGCTCAGATCACCGATATCCTTGGCATCGACATTACGGAGGAGGGCGACGAATGACTGCGCAGCAACTGAAAAACTCCATTCTCCAGATGGCTGTTCAGGGCAAGCTCGTGCCGCAGAACCCGAATGACGAGCCCGCCAGCGTTCTGCTGGAACGCATCCGTGCGGAGAAGGAGCGGCTCATCAAAGAGAAGAAGATCAAGCGTGAGAAAAACCCGTCCGTTATCTTCAAAGGTGCCGATAATACTCCTTATGAGAAAATCGGCGATGAAGTGCGGTCGTTGGCGGATTTAGTGCCTTTTGAGATACCTTCGTCATGGGAGTGGTGCCGGGTAGGCGACCTTTTCTCAAATATGTCTGGGCTTGCGTACAAAAAGGATGCCCTCGCTATAAAGGCGGACAAAATGATAAGGGTACTGCGTGGCGGAAACATCGGTGAAGAGCAGTTCTATTTTAAGGGCGACGATGTTTTTATCTCAAGTGAGCTCGTAAAGCCGGAGCTGTATTTGAGGAAAAACTATATGATTACACCGGCAGTTAGTAGCCTGGATCACATCGGCAAAATCGCACTCATAGACAAAGATTATTCCGACACGGTTGTTGGCGGCTTTGTGCTTATGCTCATACCACACTTTAACGACGATGTCCTATCACAATATCTGCTCTACGCTTTTGCTGCTAAACACCATCGTGATAACTGCCGAAACATTACACACAAATCCGGCCAAGCATTTTATAACCTCTCTCGTGAGCAGATGATGAACCTGCCAGTCCCGATTCCGCCACGTGGGGAAATGGAACGGATTATTGCAATGCTGAAACGAGTGCTCCCCAAGGTGGCGGATTACGCTGTTGTGGACATAGCACTCCAAAATCTCAACAGCAGTTTCCCAGAAGCCCTCAAAAAGTCGATACTGCAAGAGGCGGTCCAGGGCAAGCTGGTACCTCAAGACCCATCTGACGAGCCTGCAGAGGCTTTGCTGGAGCGTATCCGGGCGGAGAAGCAGCGGCTCATTAAAGAGGGTAAAATTAAAAAGGACAAGCACGAATCTCTCATTTTCAGACGGGATAATTCTCATTATGAAAAGCGTGGTTCCGAAGAGGTCTGCATCGACGAGGAGATACCGTTTGAAATCCCCGAAAACTGGGCTTGGGCGAGACTTTCCTCTGCAAGCATAAGCATTGCCGATGGAGACCACCAGCCCCCACCGCAGGTTCAGGACGGAATTCCTTTCTTGGTAATTTCGAATGTATCCGATGGGATAGTTGATTTCTCCAATACCCGTTATGTACCAAAGAAATACTTCGACTCTTTGGCAGAAATTCGCATTCCCCAATGCGGCGACCTTCTGTTTACCGTGACGGGTTCTTACGGCATAGTTATCCCGGTACAAACTGAGAGAAAGTTTTGTTTTCAACGGCATATAGCCCTAATAAAGCTCAGTTGTTTATCTTCTGAATTTATGCGGCTCTGGTTGTCATCACCGCTCGTTTACGAGCAGTGCAGAAGGGCTGCAACTGGTACAGCACAAAAGACAGTCGGTTTGGCGTCCCTAAAAGGTTTACTTATTCCGATTCCACCACTGAATGAGCAGGTGAGGATTCTCCAAAAACTGAATACACTTCTTGCATTGGCTGCTTTGTAAAGTTCTCATTATGAGAAGTTGGACGGTGTGGAGCGCTGTATCGACGATGAATTGCCGTTTGAAATACCGGATAACTGGCGCTGGTGTCGCCTTGGAACAATCGCTGCAGTATTGGGCGGCAAGAGAATTCCTGCGGGCAGAAAACTAACTGAATGCAATACGGGTCATGTCTATATCCGGGTGTCAGATATGACGGATGGCAGTGTGTCAACCGACCGGCTATTGTATGTCCCAGAAGATATTTACCCCTCGATTTCAAGGTACATAATCAATAAGGATGATGTTTTTATCACTGTTGCCGGGACGATTGGACGAGTCGGAAAAATCCCAGACGAACTCGACGGTGCAAATCTGACCGAAAATGCAGATAGGCTTGTTCTCGCTGGCGTGAATCAGGATTGGCTCATTAAAGTGCTTCAGTCCGGGTTGATTCAAGAGCAAATTGCAGAGGCAACAACGCAGGTCGGGCAACCCAAGCTGGCAATAGCCAGAATTGAACGCTTTCTTATCCCGTTGCCGCCACTCGCCGAGCAGCACCGCATCGTCCAGCGGATCGAAGAATTACTTCCGCTGGTCAAAGGGCTGTAGAAGGAACACGGTATAATATCATAGTGAAAGGAGGTCTTTCACTATGATAGAAAAATTTGAAAGACACTTGAGAGGCACAAACCTCTCGGAAAACACGATATCTTCGTACCTTTTTGCCCTTCGGCAATATAGCTCGCAGTACGACGGTATCACGAAAAAGAACCTGCGGGCGTATAAGGTGTGGTTGATAGAGAACTACAAGCCAAAGACCGTCAATCTGCGTCTGAGGGCAATCAACTGCTACTTGGAGAGCATCGGCAAAGAGAGCTTGAAAATACCGTTTGTGCGAGTGCAGCAGAAAGCCTTTCTGGAGAATGTCATCAGCGAGGCCGACTATGAGTATTTCAAAACCTGCCTCAAACGGGATGACGAGCTGTTCTGGTATTTTGTAATACGCTTTCTGGCCGCAACAGGCGCACGGGTCAGTGAGCTCATACAGATCAAGGTGGAACACATCAAGCTGGGGCATTTGGATTTGTACTCGAAGGGCGGTAAGCTCCGACGAATATACATACCAAAAGCTCTGCAAGATGAAGCCCTTTCTTGGCTGAACGATAAGCACCAAGAAAGCGGCTTCATTTTTTTGAACAAATTCGGGGACAGAATCACCACCAGAGGCATCTCCGGACAGTTAAAAAAGCTGGCAGTCCGGTATGGCATCGACCCGGTGGTTATTTACCCTCATTCTTTCCGTCACCGCTTCGCAAAGAGCTTCTTGGAGCGCTGCAATGACATCGCTTTCCTCGCCGACCTCATGGGACACGAAAGCATCGAAACCACCCGCATTTATCTCCGCAAAACCTCGACCGAGCAACGAGCCATCGTCGATGAGGTCATAGACTGGTAAAAGGAAACCAGGCATACGCAATGCTTTGGCGTATGCCTGGTTGTTGTACGCCCGCCATGGGCAATAGCTTGGTGGTGAAAGCCCACTACACGCTTGGTAGTAGGAAGTGTTAGCCGAACGGCAAGGGTGTCCATCGTGAGGTGGAATCTGAAGGAAGCCGCAGGCAAAGTTCCGAGCCGACGAACAGAAATCGCATACGAAGGCGGGACAGAGCGGACGAGGCTGCAACACAAGTCGAAGTCCCATACTATCCGGACTCTGTCAACGTAAATGCGGCGGCTACATGGGATGAAGGCTATTGCACCTTATGCGGGGAGGTCTGTGGGGAACGCACCTTAAGGTGTAACCCATGCTGGAAGGCATGGCTGAACCCACAGAAGTCAGTCTGAGCCATAGTACCTGAGAAACTGGTGAAAGCCAGTGGAGGGAAGGGCCCGGCGGTTGCTGGTAATGCAGCATGTCAGGAATCGGGCGTGTTGAAAGCAGTTGCTCGAGAGAGGATGTCTGCCTGAGGATAGGTGAGCGACCGAAGGTAGGGCAGAATCGCTGAGCGCAACGATTTCCGACCAAACGTGCTGCCTCGTGCCAGTAACTGAACCGCCGCTTGCGGGACCGCATGAGCGGTGGTGTGGGAGGACGGGGGTTAGCCACCCCCTCCTACCCGATTTACAATTTCTGCACTACGCTGAGTGCTGTATCAATGGCGTTGACAATGCGTTCCTGTTCGTGGAGTGGCGGTAGCGGGAACAGCAGATTGTGGATTGCATTGGAGGATAAGCCCTGAATAGCAATGCCTTTCCCGCCAATCCATCCTGCGCCTTTGTAAAGGTAAAAGAGGTGGTAAAAGAACCGAGTACAGACAGGCACATAAGCTCGTAGCCTGTGAATGTGATTCTGAATACGCATGGGTTCGTCGCTTTCCCAGATAGCTGCACGACCGATATCCCCACCCTCACAAACTAAGAGATCGCCTTGCTGTACGGTACATTTATCGACTTCCGAATCCGTAAACGGCATAGTTTTGAGGTTTTCCAAAACAAAACGATCCCAGTATAAGTTGGATGTCGTGATATAAGTGAGCTTTTCTCCATCCCGATTTGAGGCATTTAAGGCTTTTCCCGTGTTGTGTTGAAAAACAGTACCGAGCCGTACCCACTCCCAAGAATCCGGTATTTCAAACGGCAATTCATCGTCGATACAGTGCTCCACACCGTCCAACTTCTCATAATGAGAATTATCCCGTCTGAAAATGACAGATTCGTGCTTGTCCTTTTTGATTTTGTCCTCTTTGATGAGCCGCTGCTTTTCCGCCCGGATACGCTCCAGCAGAGCCTCTGCAGGCTCGTCAGACGGGTCTTGCGGTACCAGCTTGCCCTGGACTGCCTCTTGCAGTATCGACTTCTTGAGAGCTTCTGGGAAGGCTGAGTTTAAGGTTTCGGTTTTTTGGTACGCCACATCGTATGCAGAAACAGCAGAGGCAACCTCGTCAATCTTCTCAACAATACGCTGCTGCTCCTCCAGCGGGGGTACTGGCACTAATAGAGAGGTCATTGTTTCTGTGCCGACCCTGGGCATTTTCACGCCGTAAGTAATGCTGTTGATGAGATTGTCGACATAAGGGGATTTCAGATAATTGACGATGTAGTTTGGATCGATTCCGCCGTATACACGAAATGGTACGATTTCTGGCGTACAAATGCCGTCATCGGGGGCGACAAGAATTTTCAACAGGTATGGGCGCAACTTGCTGTAGAGAACGTCACCCTTTGTAAATACGGTCTTATCACCAACCGCTTTGCGTTCACCGACTGTTTTATGCTCTAAAAGCCTGCCGCCTTTTTCGATGTCCTCCAAATCCAGACCCCAAATCGAAGGATCGGCGCTTGTTGCATTTACTTTCTGCTTGGTTTCTGCATAGGACGATATGTTGCCCAGCCGTACCCACTCCCACGAATCGGGGATGTCAAACGGTACCTCATCCGCCAGCGACCGTACTTCATCGCCGATTTTCTCATAAGGAGTATTATCAGAACTCGGCTGTTTAACGATTACCTCGGCAGTTTAACGAATACTCCAGTAGTTCAACGATTACCCCAGCTGTTTAACGATACAACGACAAAAAAGCCACAAAACCCATATAAAGCACAAAACCCCGCCGCAGAATTGCTCTGCAGCGGGGTTCACTTATGCGCCTGAACAGCCGAAAAGCCTTATATCAAGCGGTTTTCGGGCAATCGAGTAGGAGTCTCCCCTAAATAATGTCTACTGAATAACCATCCGTTTTTCACGCGATTGCAGAAGTCCGAGTA